>OGCI01000126.1_pt1 | contig 93840 bp, 99 predicted proteins | sample 1570021 | NCBI WGS metagenome assembly OGCI01 (sample SAMN06264664, study PRJEB24512) | hot springs metagenome | isolation source: Hot spring water | place: South Africa: Tshipise | collected 2015-06-21
TCTCCCCTTATAAACCTGTCATGGTACCCCCGCAAGAACCGCTCAACCACCGCCCCCGCGGGACAAGGCGTAGTGTAATACGCCCCGGGCGTTACGTCAACACCCGGGGCGAAGAATACTTTTTAGGACACTAGGGCTAGTGTTGAGTTCAGATGCTGGTGTCGGTGGCCACCGCCTTCAGGGCCTCCAAAGCCGCCTCGGCACCATCACCCTCCGCCTCGATCCTTATGGTCTCCCCGGGCTCGATCCCCAGGGACATGATCCCAAGGATGCTCTTGGCGTCCGCGCTCCTGTCCCCCTTGTAGACCTTGACGCTACAGGGGAAGGAGGCCGCCTTCTGGACGAAGACCGCGGCAGGGCGGGCGTGAAGCCCATGGGGGTTCATGACCATCACTTCGATGCTCGGCATTGATCAGGACTCCTTTCGCTTTAGTGAGCGGCTGGCTACGATGTCAACTCCGGTTCCGCATACATCAGCAATTATAACCTGTCCTATCGATACCGGCGCAACCACCTTCACCCGGGCAAGCTCCCGGGCCACATCGAAGACCCTGCTCAGCGGCAGGGGCCTGGCACTCCTCACGGGACACACGCTGAGCACCCCACCCTCCACCCGCACGGTGGAGGTGAAGACCCGAACCGGATTCCTGACCTCCGCCTCCGCGTAGGTCTGCCCCCTGGGGCAAGTGTTCCCCTTCACCGACACCACCTGGTCTCCCTCCACGTGGACCTCCATGGTGCAGCCCACGGGACATGACACGCATATCATCTTCCGCATCTCCACGTCAGCGCACCTCCTCCACATGGACCTGGATGGCCTTCACGTCATCTCCCAGGGACCTCAGCGCCTCCGCCTTGATCTTGAGCTCGTTCATCTCCCCCGGCCTGGCGTACCTAAGGTTGGCGGATCCCACGTCCGGCATGGTCACGATCCTGCACCGCCGCTCCACCGGCTCGCTCACCCGAAGGAAAACCATGGAGTCCTCCTGATCTCCAACCACCTGGGGGGACAGGAGCCTAACCCCCCTGCCGGGCTCCACCTGGAACGTCCTCCCCGGGGAACTCAAGGTCCCCAGCGCGTATCGGGCCGCGTTCTCTCCCGCCCTAAGTCCCTCGGCGCTGACCCAGTCCACCAGGTCGTACACCACCACCACGTTCCCCGCGGCGAAGACGTTGGGCTTGGAGGTCTGAAGGAACTGGTTCACCTTGGGCCCCCCGGTGAGCGGGTGGATCTCCACCCCCGCCATCCTAGAAAGCTCGTTCTCCGGGATGAGCCCCACCGCCAGAAGAAGGGTGTCGCACTCTATGGTCCTCTCGGTACCCGGGATGGGGGACTTGTACTGGTCCACCTGGGCCACCGTCACCGCCTCAAGCCGATCCTTCCCGTGGACCTTGGTGACCGTGTGGTCCAGGTAGAGGGGCACCCCATAATCATCAAGACACTGAGCTATGTTCCGCCTAAGACCACCGGGCCAGGACATGAGCTCGAACACCGCCTCCACCTTGGCCCCCTCCAGCAACATCCGGCGGACCATTATGAGGCCGATGTCTCCAGACCCCAGCACCACCACCCGCTTGCCGGGCATGTAGCCCTCCATGTTGACGAACCGCTGGGCGGTGCCGGCGGTGTATATCCCCGCGGGCCTGGAACCCGGGACCCCAAGGGCCCCCAGAGGACGCTCCCTGCAACCCATGGCCAATACGGTGGCCTTGGGGCGCACGTGCTCTATCCCCCTCTCGGGGTTCATGGTCCAGAAGGACCCGTCCTCCTCCATATGGAACACCATGGTGTTGGTGACGAAGGTCACCCCCGCCTCATGGGCCCTCTCCAGGTAGCGGTGAACGTACTCCGGTCCGGTCAGCTCCTCCTTGAAGGTGTGAAGGCCGAAACCCGGGTGGATGCACTGCTGCAGTATCCCCCCCAGGTCCCAGTCCCGCTCGAACACCACCACGTTCTCCGCCCCAGCCCTCCGGGCCCCCACCCCGGCGGCTATCCCCGCCGGGCCGGCGCCTATTATGGCCACGTCGATGTCCCTCAACATAGCTCAAGCCCCCTCCTTCTCAAGCCAGGGGCTCTTGGTGGGCCCCGTAAGAAGCCTGGAGTGACCTCCGTGCCGGGTTACCTCCTCGGGGGAGATCCCCAGCTCCCTGGCCAGGATCTCCACCACCCGGGGACCGCAGAAGCCCCCCTGGCAGCGCCCCGCCCCCGCCCGGGTCCAGATCTTCACCGCCGCCACCGTCCTGGCACCCCGCCGGATGGCCTCCACCACCTGGGCCTCGGTGACGGTCTCGCAACGGCACACTATCTGACCGTACCGGGGATCCTCCCGGGTGAGCCGGGCCCTCTCCTCCATGGAGAGCTCCGCGAACCGGGGGATGTGCCGGCGCACCGGCACGAAGGATGGATCCTCCTCAAAGCTCAAGATGTCCCCGTAGCAGTCCTTGAGCATCTCCACCACCCGGACCGCTATGGCGGGGGCGCTGGTGAGCCCCGGGGACTTTATCCCCGCCACGTTGAAGAAGCCCCGCAGGGACTCCACCGGTCCTATGTGAAAGTCACCCGAGTCCGAGTTGGCCCTAAGGCCCGCGAAGGTGGTTATGGCCATGTTCCTGGGGATGGAGGGGATCAGCTTCAACGCCCCGTCGAAGACCTCCTTGAGGCCCTCCCCGGTGGTGGAAGTGTCCTCCTTGGAGGCCTGGGCCACCGAGTTGGGGCCGATCAGGAGGTTCCCGTCCACCGTCCGGGCCACCGTTATCCCCTTGCCCTTGGCGGTGGGACAGGGGAAGAAGAAGCTCCTCACCAGATTCCCCACGCTCTTGTCGAAGATGAAGTACTCGCCCCTCACGGGGGTTATGGTGAAGCTGTCGTCCCCCGCCAGGGCGGACAGCTCGTCGCTGTGGACCCCTGCGGCGTTGATCACCACCGGGGCCAGGAAGTCGCCCCGATCGGTGGACACCCCCACCACAGAACGACCCGACTGGTCCTTGATGAGCCCCGTGACCCGGGTGCCCAGGAACAGCTCCACCCCGTTGGCCTGGGCGTTGTCCATGAAGGCCAGGACCGCCTCGAAGTTGTTCACCATGCCGGCGGAGGAGCACCACAGGGCCGCCACTATGTCCCTGGAGGCGTTGGGCTCCCGGTCCCTCAGCTGGTCCCCAGATATGATCTCCAGCCCCATCACCCCGTTGGTGCGACCCTGCTCCAGCAACATCTCCAGGTGACGGACCTCCTCGGGCGCGAAGGCGCACACGTAGGACCCGCAGGGGTCAAACTGGAAGTCCAGTTCCTGGTGAAGCTGGTGGTAAAGCCGGTTCCCCTTGGCGCACAGGGAGGCCTTCACGGTGCCCGGCTTGTCGTCGAAGCCCCCGTGAACCATGGAGCTGTTGGCCCGGCTGGCCCCCGACGGGATGTCGTGGGCCTTGTCCAACACCGCCACCCGAAGACGGTACCTGGACAGCTCCCGGGCGATGGCGGAGCCGCATATGCCGGCCCCAACCACCACTACGTGATACTTCCTATCCTCCTTCATCAACTCACCCCCGCCCCCCTCCCTCAAAATAGAGAGAGAGAGGGTATGCACATGCTGCCGTGCATCCCTCTCTCAGCTCTGTACGCACGAACCTTACCAAATATTCAGGATACAGTTGTCAGAGCTACTAATCAACTTTGTTACTTTGAAAACTACCTAGTCGATCCAATTCTGAGCCTTGGATATGGCCTTCTTCCAGCCCGCGTAGGCCTCCTCCCGCCTCTCCTTGGACATGAGGGGATCGAAGCGGCGATCCTCCGCCCAGTGCTCCTTCAGCTCGTCGGTGGACTTCCAGAAGCCCACCGCAAGACCCGCCGCGTAGGCGGCCCCCAGGGCGGTGGTCTCGTTCACCTGGGGACGCACCACCTTGGACCCCAGGATGTCCGCCTGCATCTGCATGAGCAGGTTGTTCTTGACCGCCCCACCGTCCACCTTGAGCTCCGCCAAAGAGACCCCGGAGTCCTTGTTCATGGCCTCCACCACGTCCCTGGTCTGGTAGCAGATGCTCTCCAGGGTGGCCCTTACGATATGCTCCTTGCGGATGTAGCGGGTGAGCCCCACGATGGCCCCCCGGGCGCTCATGTCCCAGTAGGGAGCGTACAGGCCCGAGAAGGCGGGGACGAAGTATATCCCGCCGGAGTCCTCCACCTTGGAGGCGAAGTACTCGCTGTCCGGCGCCTCATCGAAGAGCCGCAGGTTGTCCCGGAGCCACTGGACCGCCGCACCGGTTATGGCGATGGAGCCCTCCAGGGCGTAGACGCACTTGCCCTCCTCCAAGCTGTAGGCGGCGGTGGTCACAAGCCCGTTCTTGGAAGGGGACGGGGTCTCCCCTATGTTCATCAGCATGAAGCACCCAGTCCCGTAGGTGTTCTTGGTGTCCCCCTTGCCGAAACAGGCCTGGCCAAAGAGGGCCGCCTGCTGGTCCCCCAGGTCCCCCGCCACGGGTATCTTAGCCCCAAAAGGACCGTCCGCCCTGGTGTGACCATACACACAGCTGGAGGGCATTATCTTGGGCATCATTGCCAGGGGCACGTCCAGGAAGGAGGCCATCTCCTCGCTCCACTGGAGGGTCTTGATGTCCATAAGAAGCGTCCTGGAGGCGTTGGACACGTCGGTCACGTGCACACCCCCGTCGGGGCCACCGGTCAGGTTCCAGATGAGCCAGGTGTCTATGTTGCCGAAGAGGATTTCACCCTTGGCAGCCCTGTCCCGAGCCCCAGGCACGTTGTCCAAGATCCACTTTATCTTGGTACCGGAGAAGTAGGGGTTGATGAGAAGACCGGTTATGTCCTTCACCTTGCCCTCCCCGGTCTTGGACTGCTCCCAACCGGGAACCTTCCGCCATTCGGTGCAGAAGTCCTGGGTCCTCATGCACTGCCAGACTATGGCGTTGTAGATGGGCTTGCCGGTGGCCTTCTCCCAAACCACGGTGGTCTCCCGCTGGTTGGTTATGCCTATGGAGGCTATCTCGTTGGGATCTATCTCCCCCTTCTCCAGGGCTCCCCGGATCACGTCCTTGGTCCTGGACCAGATCTCCATGGCATCGTGCTCAACCCAGCCTGGCTTGGGGTATATCTGAGCATGCTCCATCTGATCGGAGCAAACCGGCAACCCCTTCTCATCGAAAACCATGCACCTGGTGCTGGTAGTACCCTGATCGATGGCCACCACGTACTTCTTACTCAACCTCATCTCCCCCTTTTCTCTGCTTGTCTCCCGTTTCCGCTTCAGACCTAGCGCTTGGACTTCTCCAGGTTCCTGGCCTCGAAGACCGTCCTGGCCACCTCATCGAGGCCGGAACCCACACTGGCCTGCACCGCCCCCATCATGGCCCCCTCCAGAACCGGACCGTCGGCTATCACCACCCGATCCGGCTGGGGCAACATCTCCAGCGCCGCCCGGGCGGACAGGACCGCGCTGCCCAGGTCGGGCACCACCACCACCCCGTCGCAACGATCCAGCAGCTCCGTCAGGGCCTCGTAGATGGCGGGCACGCTGGTGCCAAGCCCCCCGTCCTCGGATCCGCCAACCCCCACCACCGGGACAGACCCCTGGGACATGGCGGAGGCTATCTCCGATATGCCCTGGGCGGCCTTGGGACTGTGGGAAACCACCAGGATCCCTATCATGCCACCACCGCCTCCTTGAGACACGAAAGGAGCAGGTAAGCGGAGGTGGCCCCCGGGTCCTGGTGCCCCACGGACCTCTCCCCCAAGTAGCTGGCCCGGCCCTTCTTGGCCAACATGGGGATCGTGGACTTCATGCCCTCCTCCGCGGCGCTCACCGCCCCCTCCAGGGCGGAGGCCTCGTCGGAGCCGGAGGAGAAGGCCTCCAATGCGGGGTACAGGGCATCCAGCATGGTCTTCTCCCCCTTCTCCGCCTTGCCAAGGGCCACTATGCCCCGGACCCCCTCCGCCATGGCCTCCGACAGCTCCGCCACGGTGGCCTCCGCCTTGCCCGCCAGCTTCATGGACATCTTCATGAACAGGGTGCCATACAGGGGACCCGATGCACCCCCCACGCTTCCCATGAGGGCCATGGCCACGTCCTTGAACACCCCGCCTATGTCCTGATAGGAGCCACCGGACACCTTCTCCAGCGCCTTCTTGAACCCCCGGCTCATGTTTATCCCGTGGTCCGCGTCACCTATGGCGGAGTCCAGCTCCGTCAGGTACTCCCGATGGGCCTCCATGGCCTCCGCCGCCAGCTCCACGAACCGGCGGGCCCCATCTACGGTGAGACCCATGAACTACCTACCCCACCTCAAGGCCGGAGTGTGGACCGGGTAGTCCCACAGGGCCTTCAGCTGACTGTCCAGCTTCAGCAGGGTTATGGAGAAGCCCTGCATCTCCAGGCTGGTTATGTAGTTCCCCACCAGGTTCCGGGAGATGACGATCCCCTTCTCGTCCAGGAACTCCTTCAGGTCGTTGTAGACAATGAAGAGCTCCATCAGCGGAGAGCCTCCCATGCCGTTCACGAAAGCCAGAACCTCATCCCCAGGCTGGAACGGCAGGTCGGACACTATGGCCTCCCCCATGGCCCTCACTATCTCCCTCACCTGGGTCATGGGACGACGCTCCCTGCCGGGCTCCCCGTGAATCCCGATGCCCAGCTCGTACTGATCCTCCGGCAGGTCGAAGGTGGGCTTCCCCGCGGCGGGGACCGTGCAACTGGTGAGCGCCATGCCCATGCTGCGCACGTTGGCGTTCACCTTGGCGCAAACGTCCCGGACCTCCTCAAGACTCCCGCCCAGCTCCGCCATGGCGCCGGCGATCTTCTCCGCCATGACCGTGCCGCCCACCCCCCGGCGGCCCGCGGTGTATAGGCTGTCCTTCACCGCCACGTCGTCGTCGATCACCACGCTCTCCACCCGGATGCCCTCCGAGACCAACATCTCCTGGGCCATCTGAAAGTTCATCACGTCCCCGGTGTAGTTCTTAACTATGAAGAGGACCCCCTTGCCCCCGTGGACCGCCTTGGCGGCCTCGTACATCTGATCCGGCGTTGGGGAGGTGAACACCTCGCCCGGACACGCGGCGTCCAGCATCCCGTAACCCACATACCCCCCATGAAGGGGCTCGTGGCCGCTACCACCACCGGATATGAGAGCCACCTTGGGACGAGGAGCATCGGCCCTCAAGACCGCCTTGACCGACGGATGGATCCTCACCAGATCCCCGAACGCGGCACCCAAACCCGCCAGGGATTCGGTCACCACTCTATCCACCTGGTTTATGAGCTTCTTCACCGCCTACCACCTCCGGATCCTAATACATGGAGCCTCTCGCAGACTAAGGACAATCCACCCCAGCCCCTAGACCAGCCCCAGTGCCTTGGCGATGAAGAAGGCCACAGCGCCCCCGCAGAAGGGGGCCACCACGGGAACCCAGGCGTAACCCCAGTCGGAGTCACCCTTGCCAGGGATGGGAAGCACCGCATGGGCGATCCTGGGACCCAGGTCACGGGCAGGGTTGATGGCGTAACCGGTGGGACCTCCCAGGGAGGCGCCGATACCGTAGATCAGCATGCCCACCAGATATGGGCCAAGGCCGGCGGTTATCCCCCCCACGTTCTTGGAGAAAACGCTCATGATGGGGATGATGAGGAAAAGGGTGGCGATGAACTCGGTCATGAAGTTGGCGGGGATGTTGCGCACCGCCGGACCGGTGGAGAAGATGCCCAGCTTGGCCCCCTTGTCCTCGGTAAGCTCCCAATGGGGAAGGTAGATAAGGTACACGATAACCGCGCCGCAGAAGGCCCCGGCCAGCTGAGCTATCATCAGCTTTATCGCCAGGGAGAAGTCGTAGACCCCCGCCAGGGTCTTGAAGAGGGTGACCGCCGGGTTGATGTCCGCCTGGGGCGAGCCGGTGGCTGTGGCGGTGAAGACCCCGAAGACCACCGCCATGGCCCAGCCGAAGTTTATGGATACCCAGCCGGCCCCCTGCCCCTTGGACTTGGCCAATAGGACGTTGGCCACGCAACCGCAACCGAAGGTGAGAAGAACCATGGTGCCCAGGAACTCTCCCAAAACAGGCCCTTGCATCCTACACATCTCCCTTCCTTGTCAAACACCCAGGGGGACCAGCCCCCAGCCCAAGCCCACGAGCGCCCTCATCCTGCAAGCTCCGCACATCACCCCCTTTTAACTCAAACTATCAAAAAAGAGAGCAGCTGCACCATCCCTGGCCTGGCCGCTCTCTTCATCTCTGGAGCCGAATATTCGGTTTTTCTCCAATCGCCAAACAAGCCTACGGCGGCGCCGGCCCAGCCTCCAGCTACCAGAGGTCCACCCGGCTGGTGGACACCCCCAGGATCCCCTTATCCAAGATGGCCCTGACCTGCTCCCGGGTCTCCACCAGCCCCCCGGCTATCAGGCTACCCCCCAACTCCAAAAGGCGCCCCTTCTCTACCCCCATCACCGCCACCCCGGGCAACACCTCCAGGAAGTCGGGCTTGAGGGAGGATACCAACGACTTGCCCTTCCGCACCGCATCGGAGTCCAGCAGAAACACCCGAAGCACCGTCACCAACCCCATGGCCTTGGCGGCATCTATGACCCCCTTGTGGGTGCTTATGACCCCGAAGGGCCTGGCATTGTCAACCATGTAGCGGATCCCCGACTGGTCCGCCTTCAGCCCCTCCACCAGGTCCACGTGGACGAAAGGCATGTGCCCCCGGGCGGTGAGGGATGACACGGCCTTGAAGAGATCCTGCAGGGTGGAACCCAGGACGAACACGCACCGGGGCTCCTCGAAGGACAAGACCCTCCGCAGGGCCTCCTCGGAGCGAACCGCGCATATCACCGGCCTGGAAGATAGACGATCCTTAAGGAGCCTTACCTTATCCAACTAGAGCACCCCCGCAGAGACGACAGATCGGATCTAGAGAAGTGTGTCTATCGGAAAGTCGATTCAGGATACTAAACATAAATCCATTGAACGGTGTATTTACGCTAGCCTATTCAGCATCTTGATGCAACCCCTTCGCCCAGGTAAAGCACCCTACCAAAATGGGCCTAAAGTCTCAATTAGGGAGCCCCGGGAGAAGGGTTACGAAATGATTTCAAAAACTCCCGGCGGGGCCGGGGGACCGTCAGACCGGGCTAAGCTGGCTCATTATCATGTCCCCGAACCGGTAGAAACGGAAGTTCCTCCACGCGTCCCGGCAGTCCATGTAGCCCCAGGCGGCGTAGACCATCTCCTTCAGGGTGAGCCCGAAGAGCCCCCGGGCCTGACTCCAAAGACCAGGGGGCATGAAGAGCAGGAGCCTCACCGGGGACACGTCGCTGTAACCGTCCGACACCCCGTTCCAGTAATGGACCAGGTAGCCCTTCCGGGACCTCATCACGCTCGGATTGGAGTCCTCCAGGTCCAGCTGCCGGACCCGGTCCTTGGGAAAACCGAGGGCCTCCACCTGGGAGATGAAGTCCTCCGGGAAGGCGGGCACGATGAACCGCCACAGCTTCACGTCGAAGTCGTCGAACACGTCCCGGCAGTCCCTAAGCCACAGGCCTATCCGGGCCAGGGCGGACACGTCACCGCACATCATGGCCACCCCGACCCCGCAGAAGGCCCACTGCAACCTTCGCCTCTCCGCATCGGTCCTGGACAGCGGGGTCCTGCTCCGGGACACCGCGTCCTTCAGGAACGCCATGACCCGCTCCTCGTCGTAGGGAGGGGGCAGCTGACCCTGGAGCTCCGACAGCAACAGGTTCACGCTCTCCTCGCTCAGCCGGACCACCTGATCCCCCAACCTGAGATCCCTGGGGGTATCGCAGGCAAGCCCAACTTCCACCCACGACCGGTCCGACAGGTTAACAAGCCTCCAGCCGTCGAAGGCCCCGTCCTCCACCAAACCCGCCAACACGTGGTTCCTGGGCAGGTAAACCATCACCCTCACATCCCAAGAGGCGGAGAACATCCCGGGCTCGTCCCCATCCGGAAGGGGAGCTAAGGCACCGAAGGACATAAGCTCGAAACGTCTCATCCCCCATCCCCCCTTTCCCTCGTTTCACGAGTTTACCGCTTTATACCAGCCCTAACAAGCACCCCTTTGCTTAAAATGGAGATAAAAGATAAACTTACTCCATGCCAACATGGGGGTGAGGGAACTTGGATTCTATAAACCGCGATCCGCGCTCTGAGGTGATCCACAAGGGGCTGCCCATATCGCCCGGCCTGGCCAAGGGGGCCATCCTACGGGTAAGGCAGAGGCCCTTCCAGAAGACCGGCTCTCCACAGGTGAACATGGAGCACGACAAGCTCCGCTTCAAGGACGCCCAGGAGAGGGCCATCGCCCAGCTCAAGGAGCTGGCGGACTCCACCAGGTCCACCCTGGGACCCGAGAAGGCGGCCATCTTCGAGGCCCACCAGCTGATGGTCCAGGATCCCATGCTGGTGGACGGGATCCTGGCGGCGGTGAGCCAGGGGGAGTGCCTGGAGGACGCCATCGTGGAGGCCACCATGGCCATAAAGGCCCAGTTCGACGCCCTGGACGACCCCTACTTCAAGGAGAGGGCGGCGGACATCCTGGACATTGGACAGCGCCTCTTCCGGATCGTCACCGGCGGGGAGGACATAAGCCAGATAGACTCCTCCAACGACTACGTGATCGTCACCGACGAGATCGCCCCGTCGGACGCGGCCATCCTGGGCATAAAGAAGAACGTCAAGGGGGTGGTGACCGCCCAGGGGGGACCCACCAGCCATTCCGCCATCCTCCTCAAGGCGCTGGAGATCCCCTCCGTGTCGGGGATCCCCCTGGACGACTCCTTCCAGCGGGGGGAGCTGATCCTGGTGGACGGCATAGCCGGCGAGGTCACCATCTTCCCCTCCGAGGCCACCCGGGAGAGCTTCGACAAGCGCCTCGCCGCCCAGGAGGAGACCCGGTCCCGCCTCAAGGACCTGAAGGGCAAGCCCACCGTGACCAAAGACGGAGCCACGGTGCTCCTCTTCGGCAACATCGCCTCCCCCAAGGACGCCCAGAAGGTGCTCAACTTCGGCGGCACCGGGGTGGGCCTCTTCAGGACCGAGTTCCTCTTCATGGGCAGGACCGACGCCCCATCGGAGGAGGAGCAGTACCGGGCCTACCGGGAGGCCCTGGAGGCCATGGCCCCCCACCCGGTCATCATCCGGACCCTGGACGCGGGGGGCGACAAGGAGGTCCCCTTCCTTAAAACCCTCATCGGCGAGGAGGCAAACCCCTTCCTGGGGCTCAGGGCCATCAGGGTCTGCCTGGAATACAAGGACATCTTCATGACCCAGCTACGGGCCCTGGCCAGGGCCTCCGCCCACGGGAACCTGAAGATAATGCTCCCCATGGTGACCAGCCTCTGGGAGGTCAGGACCGCCAAGGCCATGTTCGCCGAGGCCTACCTGGCGGTCCGGGACCAGGGACACCCGGTGGGGGCCCACGTGGACATGGGCATAATGATCGAGGTGCCCGCCGCCGCCGCCTCCGCCAGACACCTGGCCAAGGAGGTGGACTTCTTCTCCATCGGCACCAACGACCTGGTCCAGTACACCCTGGCGGTGGACCGGCAGAACCCCAACCTGCTCTCCTGGTACGAGCCCTTCCACCCGGCGGTGATAGCCCTCCTGGAGACCACCGCCCAGGCGGCCCATGAGACGGGGATCGAGCTGGGCATGTGCGGCGAGATGGCGGGGGACCCGCTGGCGCTCCCCATCCTGGTGGCCCTGGGCTTCCACGAGCTCTCCATGTCCGCCCCAAGGATCCCATGGGTCCACGACTACCTGCTCAAGCTCTCCAAGGACCGCTGCACCGAGCTCCTTAACCGGATCAAGGAGATGGACTCCGGCTCCGCCATCCGGGAGGAGCTAACCCGGTTCATGGAGGAGGCCCAGAGATAGACCCCGAAAAGCGCAACCGGCCCAACCGAGAGGGGCCCCGGGAAGACCCGGGGCCCCTCTTCATCACCCTCTCGACCCTAGAGGTAGAGCCTGAAGACTTCCAGTAGGGCCCACGCCCTGTCCATGGTGACGTACGCCAGGAAGGAACCCACCCACAGGAACGGCGCCAGGGGGATCGGGTCCTTCCGACCCACCCGATGGATCGCAAGAAGCCCCACCGCCCAGAGACCACCGATGAACAGCCCCAGGTACACCCCCAGCAGGGCCCCGAAGGGGCCCATGAAGGCCCCAAGCCCCCCCATCAGGATCCCGTCCCCTATCCCCATCCGGCCGAAGGAGAGCACCACTATGGCCGCCAGGGGCAGGAAGCCGCACAGGGCCCCCAAGAGAGCCCCCTTGACCCCGTACATACCGCTGGTGAGCCCCCCAAGAACCAACCCGCAGACGAACGACGAGGCGGAGACCAGGTCGTAAACGTAGCCGCTCTCCAGGTCCGTGACCGCATGAAAGAGCCCGAAAAGAAACATGAGCCAACCGGATATCAGCCTGGGACCGAAACCGAACTGGACGACCATGAGCCCGAACGCCAGGGCGGTGAACACCTCGTACAGCAGGTACATGGGGGGGATCCTGTCCCCGCAGGTCCGGCACCGCCCCCTGAAGACCAGGTAGGACACCACCGGCACCAGGTCCTGCCAGGACAGCTCCCTGCCGCAGGACTCGCAACGGGACCTCTCCATCCCCCAGAAGGGACGACCGGTAACCAGCCGGTGGGCCGCGGTCTCCACGAAGGAGGCCATACAGCCCCCCAAGGCCATGGACATGACCACCGAAAGCAATAACATTGAACCGTCGAGATCCATCGAACCAACACCACCCCAAGGAGGCAGATGAAGATGCCAATAGTCGAGATCCACATGATGGAGGGGCGCCCCGTGGAGGTCAAGGCCCGGCTGGTGGAGGAGGTTACCCGGGCCGTGGCGGACACACTGAATGTCAAGCCGGAACAGGTCCGGATCATCCTCCACGAGATGGACCCCCACCACTACGCGATCGGGGGGACCCTCTGGGCGGACAGGGGCTAGGAGGGGAGAAGCCCCTCCCGCATGGCATCCCGGAAGCGCCGGTGGTGCCAGAACCACTGCTCCGGATGGCGCCTTATGGCCCCCTCCAGGGCCCGGTTCACCTCCTGGACCCCCCGGGCTATCCGCGCCTCCCGGTCCCCCTCCTCGGGCCAGGAGAGGGGCGAGAATCGGAGGCGGTGAGCCATGGGGCCCTCCCGCCAGGCCTCCAGGAGCACCACCGGTAGCCCGGTGAGATGCCGGAACACCGCAGGCCCCCGGACGGTGGATGTCCTGTGCCCGAAGAACTCCGCCTCAATCCCCACGGATCCCCCGTGCTGGTCCGCCAGGATGCCCAGGATGTTACCCCCCTTGAGGGCCTTGAGGGCCCTGGACATGTTGTCCGCGGTGGGTATGGTCCTGACTCCCCCCCGCCGGCGGAAGTCCTCCAGGAGCCCCGCCTCCTGGCCGTCATCCGGAGGGCGCACGATGGGCATCAGGGGGTAACCGGACTGGGCCATCCAGAAGGCCGCCAGCTCCCAGTTGCCCAGGTGGGCGGTCACCAGGATGACCCCCTTCCCCTCCGAGACGGGCCCCTTAAGGTTCTCCGCCCCCTCGGCGGAAAGGACCCAATCCAGGGCCAGGCGGGGCTCCCGGTAGAGGGCCAGGCACTCCACCACCGACCAGGCCAGGTGCCGCACGGACCGGCGGTACAGGTCCTCCAACTGGGGGCCCGAGATGCCCAGGGCGAAGGCCATGTTGGCCTTCGCCACCGATCCCCTGGGGTCCAGGGCCAAGGTTAGCAGCTCCACCCCCCGGGCCATGGGCCCCCTAAGGGGGGGCAGGCCCGCCGCGGCGGACAGCAACCCCATCAGCCCCCCGCTAACTGCCAAGGATCATCATCCCTTGACCACCAGGTGGTACCTCTTCTTGCCGATCCTGAAGAGGGCGTAGCGCTGGAACATGAGGTCCCCCTCCTCCAGGGTGCGCCCCTCGTCCACCCGCTGGCCGTTCAGGTACACCCCGCCCCCCTTGAGGAGCCGCCGGGCCTCCCCCTTGGAGGGGCAGATCCCCGCGCTCACCATCACGTCCACCACCGTCTCACCGAAGTTCAACCCAAGGCGGGACGTGGGGACCTCCCCCTCCAGGATGGAGAGGGACTCCTCCTGGGCATCCCGGAAGTCGTAGTCCCCGAAGAGCATCTCGCTGGCCTTGGCCACTCGACGGGCCACCTGCTCCCCGTGAACCCGGCTGGTCATCTCCATGGCCATCTCCCGCTGGGCGGACCGGTTCTCTGGGGAGGCCAGGTGACGGGACACGATCTCGTCTATCCGCTCCTCCTCCAGGAAGGTGTACATCCGGAAGAGCTTACCCAGCGCCTGGTCCTCCACGTTCATCCAGAACTGGTAGAACTTGTAAGGGGAGGTGCGCTTCGGCGACAGGTAGACCGCCCCCTCCTCGGACTTGCCGAACTTCTGCCCCGTGGAGGTGAGCAGCAGGGGGAAGGTGAAGCCGAAGGCCTGGCCCCCCTCCTTCTTGCGAATCAGGTCCACCCCAGCCAGGATGTTGCCCTGCTGGTCGTTGCCCCCCATCTGGAGCTTGCAGCCGTAGGTCCTGTAGAGGTGCCAGAAGTCGAAGGCCTGGAGGAGCATGTAGGACATCTCCGTGTAGGTTATGGACTTCTCCGGGTCCTCCAGCCGGCTTCTGACGTACTCCCGGCTTATCATGTAGTTGACCGTGAAGAACTTGGCGGTGTCCCTCAGGAACCCGATGAGGCTCTGGTCCTTGAGCCAGTCGTAGTTGTTGAGGATCACCGCCCCGTTGGGGGTCCTGTCGAAGTCCAGGAACAGGGACAGCTGCTCCCTTATGCACTCCATGTTGTGCACCACCTGGTCGTGGGTCAAGAGGGGCCGCTCCTTGGACTTGCCCGACGGATCCCCTATGAGCCCCGTACCGCCCCCAACTATGGCTAGGGGCCTGTGCCCCAGCCGCTGGAGCCACGCGAGCCCCATGATGGGCACCATGTTGCCCACATGCAGGCTGTCCGCCGAGGGATCGAAGCCCACGTACCCGGTCACCATCTCGGAAGCGAAAAGCTGGGACAGCTCCTCCGGGGCGCTACACCACTCCACCAGCCCCCGACGGCTCAAGACTTCAAAGGGGTTGTCACGGTTCATCGAAAACATACCTCCCGGGCCATCAGCGTTTCGAAGGATTGTACCACTGAACCCGCCCGGAGTTGGAATCCTCGAAGGTGATCAGCAACGGGCTCATGGCGGACAGGGCCTCCCTCACGTTCCCCTGGGCCACCTCGCCAAAGGGGTTATCATCCCCGCCGAACATGCTCAACACGGAGACCAGGTCACCCACCGCCTCCCCCATGGCGGGGAGGTTGGCGTAGATCCATCCCCGGTTGGGCTCAAGGGCCGTCTTGGGCAGCTGGGAGGGGGCATCCGCCAGCGACGTGGGGGACACGGCCCCAAGCTCCGCCTCGTTGCCGTTGGAGGCGGCCACCATGGAGAAGGGGAGCCGGGTGTAGCCCCCGCTCTGATAGCCCGCCATGGGCTGGGGCACCATCCCAAGGAAGACCTTCTCCCAAACCAGCTTGGCCAGCTCTTCCCCCGCCTTGCCCGAGGAGGGGAAGCTCAACATGACCCCCGGCATGGAGACCCACAGGATCTCGGTCCTTCCCCCAACGCTGAAGGCCACTGGGGACGATAGGATCGCCTCCTTGGAGGGCTGACTCAGCCCAAGGGAGTCCAGCCAGCCCTCTATGGCCCCGATGAATGGCACGTCCCCGTAGCGGCCCTGGGCCACCTTGAGCCCCCCCGCCAGGGCCACGGGCCCAGCCAGGCGGAACTTGAGATCCGACCAGTCCACCCTCTCCAGGGACTTGAGCAGCGGGATCTCCACCCCCTCAAGCCTCCACCGGGCCTCCCCAGCGGGCTCAAAGGGGTCATCCCCACGGGTGTCCAGCCTCCGGAAGGCGCAGGTCAACACCGCCCCTTCCCCCTTGGCCCCCCCCAGCAACGGGTTCAATCGGCCCCCGTCCGCCAGGGCCAGGTGTCCAGTCCAGGAGGGCTCCAGGTCCCACCGGCCCATCAACGGCTCCCCTTTGCCCCCCGCCAGGGCCTCCATGGAGCTCAGCCCCTCCGGGGTGGAGGAGAACAGGAGGACCCCGTCCACGAAGGCCATCACCCCCACCGGGTCCCCGTTGGGGGCCGACACGGCGAACCGCCCATCCTCCGACGGGGTGGCGGAGTAGCCCTGGGCCAGGAGACCCTGGGGAATCTGCCGGCTCCTCAGCTCCGCCTCCCCCTGGGTCAGGCGGCAGGCCATCCAGATCTCACCACCGGGGGAGAGGGACCTCAGCACCGCGAACCGCTCCAGCCGGTCCGCCGCCATGGGCACCGACTCCCCCAGGGGGGATGCCAGCTTAAGCGCCGGGGCGGCCCCAGCCAGATCCCGCCCCTCCCCCTCGAAGCACACCCAGGGGGCCTCCACCCTGGGCAGGAGCCGGACCAGGTGGGTCTTTGGGGAGGCCCCGAAGAGGACCCAGTAGGCGATGACCCCCAGGAGGGCCACCATGACAAGCCCCACCAACACGTGGGCCACCCGGGACAGCGCGTTCTTGAAGTTGTCGAAAGCCTTAGCGTCCAAGGCCGCATACCTCCATTTAAATCAGCAGTGGAACACCTTGGGGCCTACGCCCCGCCTACTGCCTCAGCCTCTCGGCGGTCTTGAGCAGGGTCCTGGAGGACTCGATCAGGGCCACCACGTCCCTGGGGATCTCCCCCTCGGACATCCGGTCCCTGAGCCCCACCGACAGGCTGCCGATCTCCGCCAGGGCCTCCAGCACCTCCTCCCGCTGGCTCCGCTGTAAGGGGATCACCGGCTGCACCCCGGGGACCACGTCCGGCTTCCTCAGGTTGATCTCCTCCCCCCGGCGGGGAACCATGGCCCGATACCCCATGTCACCCAGGGACTTGGCCAGCGCCTCCGACGACTTGGGCTCCCCGTGGGTGACCAGGAACAGGGGGCCGGACTCGAAGTGACCCGCCCAGGTGAGCAGGTCCCGCTTGTCCCCGTGGGCGGAGAAGCCGTTTATGGTGTGGATCTTGGCCTGGACGTTGATCTCCTCCCCGGCGATCTTCAGCACCCTCTCCCCGTCCACCAGCCTCCTGCCCAGGGTTCCCCGGGCCTGGTAGCCCACGAAGATCACGTGACAGCTCTCCTGCCACAGGCTGTGCTTCAGGTGGTGCACTATCCTCCCCCCGGTGCACATGCCGCTTCCCGCCATCACCAGCGCGTGGGACATCTGGTTTATGGACCGGCTGTCGTCCACGGTGGACACGTGCCTCAGGTTCCTGGGTGAGAAGGGATCGTCCCCCGCCCTTATGAAGGACTGGAGCTCCTGGGATAGCATCTCCGGGTGGTCCCGGTATATGTCGGTGGCCTTGGCCCCCATGGGGGAATCGAAGAATATGGGCACCGAGTTGGCCTGGGGATAGGCCCGCTGGAAAAGGTTGAGCTCGTAGAGGATCCGCTGGGCCCTATCCACCACGAAGGTGGGGATCAGCACCTTGCCCCTGGAGCTGAGGGCCTCGGTTATGACGGAGCGGAACTCCTCCCGGGTGCTCTCGTTGTCCTTGTGGAACCGGTCCCCGTAGGTGGACTCGATCACCACAAAGTCCGCGTCCTCGATGATGGACGGGTTCTTCTCCATCACGGTCTTCATGGGCCCCAGGTCGCCGGAGAAGACCACCTTCACGTCCCTGGAGGGGCCCAGCCAAATCTCGATCATCGCGCTTCCCAGGATGTGCCCCGCGTCCCGGAAGCGGACCTGGACCGTGGAGTTCAGATGCATCAGCTCGTCGTAGGATACGGGGCGAAGGAGCCGCTCCGCCCTCTCCACGTCGTCCAGGGTGTAGAGGGGCTCCACCGGAGGCAGCCCCTTCCGGGCGTTCTTCCGGGTCCGCCACTCCGCCTCCTCCCGCATCAGGTTCGCCGAGTCCCGCCAGAGGACGCCGCAGAAATCCACCGTGGCGGAGGTGGCCATTATGGGACCCTTGAAGCCAAGCCGGACCAAAAGGGGCAACAGCCCACTGTGGTCCATGTGGGCGTGGGTTAGCAGAACCGCGTCCACCGACGCGGGGTTGAAGGGGAAGACCCCCTTGGATGACCGGGTGAGATCGTCCTCGTCCCTGCCCTGATGGATGCCGCAGTCCACCAGCATCCTGTAGTCGTCGGTCTCCAGGAGGTAACAGGACCCGGTGACCTCACCGGCGGCCCCTAGGAACTTGAGGTTCATGATCGTAAGTACCCCCTTCCAGGGATCGTTATGAATCGGAACGATGGAACCAGCAACGCACCTCGCACCCCTCCCCGGGGCGGGAGACCACCTCCAGGCGGGCCCCCATGAGGGCCGCCCGCTCGCTCATGTTGGCCAGCCCCCGATGTCCCGAGAGCCTCAGGGACTTAAATTCATCGGGGGGAACAAAACCGTTACCGTCGTCCCTAATATAAAAGCAGAAAAGACCATTTTCCTCAACCGTCCCAATCTTGAGTTTTCTCGCCCCCCCGTGGCGGACCGCGTTGTTGACCGCCTCCTGGACGATCCGCATCAGGGGCAACCCCTTGTCCTCCGACAGGTCCTCGAGCCCCCACAGGTCCGTCTCGATCTGGACCCCCCACTGGGCCCTCAGCCTTAATACGAGCTCCTGAAGCGCCTGCTCCACCCCCAGCTCCGCCCAGGGGGGGGCCAGCTGGTCACAGAGCCCCCGGAGCTCCCTGACGCACTCCACCGCCACTGACTCCGCCACGGACAGCTCATTAAGGGCCCTGTCCGGGTCCCCCAGGCTCATCCTGGCGAGCCTTATGCGCTGGATCAGAGCGGTGACCGTCTGGACCGGCCCGTCGTGGATCTCCCGGGAGACCCGCTCCTTCTCCTCCTCCTGGACCCGCACCAGGTCCTCCACGTAGCCCCTGTCCAGGGCGGCGGACCTTACCGCCCCCTCCGCCAGGGACCTCAAGGCCTCCCCCAGCTCCTCTATCTCCGCCGCCGCCGGGCGGGGGACCGACGGCACATCCCGCCCCCACCTCATCTGGCTCACCTCGGAGCTCAGCCGCCTCAAGGGGCCCACCACCCAGCGCCCCAGGAGGAGCATGCCCCCAAGGCCTATGAGGCCAAGGAAGACCATGAGCACCGGCCACAGGCTGGAGAACCGCACCATGGGGCCCATGAGCTGCCCCCAGGGGACCGCGGCCACCACGAAGACCTGGTCGCTGGCGGGGAAGGCCGCCACGGTGTACCTCTCGCCGGTGGAGTCCAGGACCTCCACCGCGTCCCCCACCGGTAGCCCCCGGTTCCAGAGGGAGACGAGCGCCTCCCCGCCGGGGCTGTGAGCCAGCACCTCCCCCCGAACGTCCACCACCGCCACCATACCCGGCACGGTAAGGTCCCGCATCATCCGCCTAAGCCCCATGAAGCCCATGTACCCCATCCGGCCCCGGAAGGGATCCTCCAGGGCGAACCGGACCCGCTCCGCCAGACCCGATGACAGGTTCACCACGTAGGACCGGGAGACCGCCTCCAGGGCGTCCCGGGCCTTGAGGAACCCTATGAAGGCGGAGCCCACCACCGCCACGGACATGAGGGACATGAGGCCGAAGAGGACCGGGAGCAGGTGGCGCCTCATTCACCCTCCTCCAGGATCTCCTCCAGGGTGAGGATCCCGTGCTTGAGCCCCAGCAACATGGCCTCCGTCTTGTTCCGGGCCCCCAGCTTGCCGTAGATGGAGGCCAGGTGGGCCTGGACGGTCCTGTCGCTTATGACCAGCCGGGAGGCTATCTCCTTGCTGGCCAGGCCCCGGGAGGCCAGCAGCAGCACCTCCCTCTCCCGCTGGGACAGCTCCTCGGTGGGGCCCGACGATACCAGGTCCGACGCCTCCAGGTCCAGGAAGAGCCTGCCCCGGCTCACGGTCCGGATGGCCTCGCAGATCACCTCCGGGGGGGAGCTCTTGAGCACGTAGCCCTTGGCCCCCGCCCTCATGGATGCCGCCACGTAGGGCTTGGCATCGTACGAGGTGAGCATGAGACAAGCGGTGGGGAGCTTCAGGTCCGTCACCCGCTTGGCCACCGCCACCCCGTCCAAAATGGGCATCCTTATGTCCAAAAGCGCCACCTGGGGCCTCAGCTCTGTGATGCCCAGGAGGGCCGACTCCCCATCCGCGTACTCCCCCACCACGGAGAAGTCCCCCTCCCGGGAGAGCAGGGCCTTCAGCCCCTCCATGGTGAGCGGATGGTCGTCCGCCAGTATGAGGGTTATCATGCCCCCAACCCCAGCTCCCCCTCCACGGGCCTTAGGGCGTTCAGCACCTGCTGCATCAGGTCCTCCAGCCTCATGCCCAGCATGTCCGCCCCCCGCTGGATCACCGACCGGTCAACACCGCGGGCGAAGGCCTTGTCCTTCCACTTCTTCTTGAGGGAGGACACCTCCAGGTCCGCCAGGGATCTGGAGGGCCTCACCAGGGCGGCGGCGATCACGAAGCCAGTGAGCTCATCCACCGCGTAGAGGACCCTCTCCATGGAGGTCAATGGCTCCACCCCGGTGAGCTCGAACGCGTGGGCCTGGACGGCCCTCACCATCTCCTGGTCCGCCCCGGCGGCCTCGAGCCAAGCCACGCAGGCCCGCCCGTGGTCCTCCGGACACTCCTCCCAGTCCAGATCGTGCAGGAGCCCCACCACGCCCCACCTGTCCGGATCTCCCCCATAGAGGGGGGCGAAGTGCCTCATGGCGGCCTCCACCGCCAGGGCGTGCTTTATGTGAGACTGCTCCCGATTGTGCTCCAAAAGCAGGCCTAGGGCCTCTTCCCTGGTCACCGTTGAACACCTCCCTATGAGATTCGCAGTTGTCAAAGAAGTTAAAAGGAGGGTCACGGCCCGGGGGCCATGACCCTCTCCAGAATCCCCGCCTCCCGCCGGAGGGCCCTGGCCAGGTCGTCCGGATAGGGGTGGATGAACACCACCTCCCGGATCCCAGCCCCTATGAGGGCCTTGGTGCAGAACGAACAGGGCTCGTGGGTGCAGTAGAGGGTGCAGCCCGCGGTGGACACCCCCATGGCGGCCGCCTGGCAGATGGCGTTTATCTCCCCGTGGGACCCCCGACATATCTCGTGCCGTTGCCCCGATGGGACCCCCAGCTGCTCCCGGAGGCACCCCAGGTCCAGGCAATGGGTGGTCCCCCTCGGGGCACCGTTGTAGCCGGTGCTAACGATGTACTGGTCCCTGACCAGCACCGCCCCCACCGCCCGGCGCAGGCAGGTGCTCCTGGTGGCCACCTGCTCCGCTATCTTGAGGAAGTACACGTCCCAGCTGGGTCTAGGGTCCACCCAAGGCAACCCCCTTAGCGTCATCCGGTCTCGGTCCCCCCCAGGGGGACGTCCAGTATCCGCGGCACCTGGATCTCCGGCGACGGGCCCAGCACCTGGCGGGTCTCCTCCATGGTGATGTCGAAGAGGGCCTGGGTGATGGCCAGCTTGATCAGGTCCTCGGACTCGTAGGGGATGGAGAAGCGCCTAAGGCCGAACCGCTCGGCGAAGTAGGCCACCCGGCTCACCCCCCCGGTGCGGCTCTCCATGATCCGCAGAAGCTCCCCCAGGAAGGCGTCGTCGTCGAAGAACGGGTCGCCGCTTATGAGCGCTAGGGCCTTGCACTGCCCCAGCAGCACCGGCCCGTCGAAGACACCGCAGAAGGTGACCCCCGCCATCACCCTGTAGGGGGACAGGTCCACCTCCTCGAACAGATCCGCCAGACGGCGGGAGTAGGCGAACACTATTGTAAACCCCAGCCCCAGGGAGCCCCTCTCGGGGTCCCACAGGTGGTCCCGAAAGAGGCTCCCGCCATTGCCGGCCCGGAAGCTCCGGATGAACAGGAGCTCGCTGTCCAGCTCAAGGCACAGCGCCCCCACCTTGAAGAGGGACTCGCTGTGGAGCCGATTCCCCATGAGGGGCGAGTAGTCCACCGAGTAGGGTATCCAGGAGGCTATCTCCAGGTCCACGTTCCTGTCCCAGAAGGGCAGGGACAAGGGCTACTCCCTCCCCTTCAGGAGCCTGGCCACGGTCTCCACCAGGAACGGGATCTCCGGCTTGGAGATCTGGGCCTCGGCCCCCACGCTCTGGGCCTTGCGCTTTATGTCCTCCGCCACGATGGAGGAGAACACGATCACCGGTATGTCCTTGTGTCTCGGGGACTCCTTCACCTTCCGGGTGAGGCTGAGCCCGTCCAGCTTAGGCATCTCTATGTCGGTGATCAGCAGGTCGAAGTGGTCGTCCTCGTCGTTGAGCCGGTCCCAGGCAGCCTTGCCGTGCCCCACCAGCTCCACGTTGTGGAAGCCCCCCTCCGCCAGGGCGTCCTGGATGAGGCGCCGGATCAGCGGAGAGTCCTCCGCCACCAGGATCTTGTATCTGTTGGGGTCCCCTAGGATGGAGCTCACCTTCTTGGCGTGATCCGCGTCCACCTTGAAGGCCTCCGCCATCTGGGGGTTGACGATCTGGACTATCCGTTCGTAGTCCAGGAGCAGGATGTTGCGCCCGTCCCGCTTGATAACGTAGAGGGCGTTCTCCCCCAGGAACGTACCGGTGAGGGAGGAGTCAAGCTCCTCGGCGCTTATCCGGTAGATCCGGTCCACCCCGTCCACCACGAACCCCAGCTTCATCCGGTTGAACTCCGCCACTATCAGCTTGCTCTGCTCGTCAGGCACCGGCGACTCGATGTTCAGGTAGATCCTAAGGTCCACCAGGGGGATGACCTCTCCCCTTATGGTGGTGATTCCCCTCATGGCGGGGTGGGACTTGGGCACGGGCCTCACCCCGGGCCAGCGGAGGATCTCCCTGGTCTTGTCCACGTTGATGGCAAAGGGCTGGCTGCCCAGCATGAAAACAACCACCTGCCACTCGTTGGTACCCACTTCGGTCAGGATCTTCTCGTCCTGCATGCCATCACCCCATCTCCCTTTTGTAACCTCCGATTATACAGCCTCATTATACCCTCAACCGGCGTCTTTCAGCAGGGGTAGACCCGGAACCCAAGGCTCCTCTTGAAGGTGTCCCGGAAGGCCTCCTGGTGGGCCAGCAGTCCCCAGACCTCGAACTGGCACTCCCCGCCGGAGTAGATCTCCAGCTCCACCTGCCCCTTCCGGTGGGACTTGAACTTGACGGTCTTCACCGCCCCGGTGTGGCTCCTGTCCAGGGCCTCCGCCAGCCGGAGGAACATGGACAGGATCCGGATCACCCTCTGCTGGTCCGCCGGTAGCTCCCTGAACTCCTGGTGCTTCTTCCTTGGGCCCTTCTTGCGGTGGAAGAGGGCCAGCAGGGCCATGAGCTTCAGCTCCTCCCGCTGGAAGCCCAGCATGTCGGAGTTGCTTATTATGTAGTGGCTGTGCGCCTGGTGGTTGGAGAAGGAGATGAACATGCCCACGTCGTGGAGCAGGGCCCCGTAGGCCAGCACCTGCCTCATGCGGTCGTCAAGGTCGTGGAGCCCCTCCGCCAGGGCGGAGTCGAACATGGCGAGCGCCATGTCCCGGACCCTAACCGCGTGTTCCTCGTCGAAGTGGCACAGCCGCCCCAGCCTCATGACGCTCATGTCCCGCACCGACGATCCCGTGGGGGAGTGGCGCTCCAGGTAGTCCACCAGGAGACCGTCCCTGAGGCCCCTCTCAGTGGCCTCCAGGTAGGGGACCCCGGTCTCCTCCATTATGGTCTCCACTATGGCGCCCCCGGGGACTATGATGTCCCCCCTCTCGGGCTGGATCCCCGGGTAGGCCCTCCGCTGCTCCCCCCCAAGGGCTCTCAGGTCCCGCAGCACCTCCTTGAGGGCCTCCAGGGTTATCCGCCGCACCCCGTCCCGGCGCTTCAGGGCGCACATCTCCGCCAGGTTGATCAGAGTGCCGGAGCTGCCGAAGCCGCCGGTGGGGGACAACTCCCGGATCCGCTGCACCGCCCTCACCGAGGCGTGCCGCACGTGCCCCTTCATGTCCTGGTAGACCCGGTCGTCTATTGGGGCGGAGGGGGACTCCACGAACATGTCGGTAAGCCTTATGGCCCCCAGCTTGAGGCTGTCCAGGAACAGGTGCTCCCGCTCGTCCCCCACCACCAGCTCGGTGCTGCCCCCTCCGATGTCCATGAAGAGGCACCGGCCCTCCACCGGGGAGTTCCGGGAAACCCCCAGGTATATGAGCCGGGCCTCCTCCAGGCCGGATATGACGCTCACCGGCAGGCCCGCCTCCTCCCGGAGCCTGTCCAGGAGCACCTGGGCGTTCTCAGCATCCCGGGTGGCGGAGGTGGCCACCGCCACCTTCTCGTTGGGCCCGTAGGACTCCAGCAACCTCACCATCCTCCTGCAGACGGTGACGCACCGGTCCATGGCCTCCTGGGTTATCCTCCCCGCCGGGAACTCCCCCTCCCCCAGGCGGATCATCTCACGCTGGAGGTTGACCACCGTGAAGTCCGGACCGTCCATCCGGACCACCAACAGCCGCACCGAGTTGGTGCCTATGTCGAAGAACCCCACGTGCCTGGTCATATCCATCTCACCACCAGCGCCCTCCGGGAGACGGACACGAACAGGTCCTTCTTCCTCTCGATGGCCATCATCACCGGGGGGGAGACGGGGCGCCTGACCTCCATCACCACCCGGTCCTTCAGGGGCACCACCCGGACCTTCCGGTCCGCCCCCCGCCGGTCCGCGTCCAGCCCGTCCGCCAGCCGCAGGATCCCCGCCAGCCAGGCCAGCCTCCGCCGGTCCTTGGGCCTCAAGAGCCTCACCTCCCGATCTCCCTCCGACGGGGGGGCCTTCCGGTGGTACCTGGCCACCGCCGCCACCAGGGGCGCCCGCTTGGCCTTGCATGGCAGGTCCATCTCCAATATCATCCGGTAGGACTCCCGGTTGTGGGCCCTCTCCCCCTTGGCGAGCCCCAGGTCATGGAGGAGCGACGCCAGCTCGAGAACCCGCCTGGATCCCTTTCCCAGGTCGTGAAGGTCCCGGGTGTGATCGAAGATGTCCAGGGCCAGCCGCCTCACGGTCAGCGGATGGTCCACCTCCAGCCCCGGGGGGATCACCCCCTTGGCCCACTCAACCAGATCCAGCTTCTTGGATGCCAAAATCAATCGCCCCCTCCCGCCATCTTGGACGCCAGATCCTGGATGCGATCCACGAACCCGTCTCTGGCCATGCGATCCCAGATCTCCCTGGCCAGGGCCAGCCCCTCCGCCGCATCCCGGAGCCGGTCATCCTTGACCGCCCGGAACCCGGGGACGAGCCTCTTAAGGGGACGCAGGTGCCCAAAGTAGGAGAGGGTCATCTCCCGCTCCCTCTCCAGGTACCTATCCGCCATCTGGCCCCAAACCAACCCGTCGTGCTCCCTCCCCAGGGCCCCCTGGAGGGCCTTGAGCCCCTCCAGCAGGGGCTTGACCTGGTCCCCCGCCGCGGGCTGACATATCTCCAGGGCGTACCGGAGGGACTTTACCGCTATCCTCATCCGGTGGTGGCCCTGGTGGTCCTGGGTGTCCATGTAGGCCCCCAGGTCCCGGACCCTAAGGGACAGGCCCATCACCGAGGCCCCCATCAGGGCCGAGGCGCTGACCGACCCGTCGGGGCCAAGGGCCAGGGCGGCCAGGGCCTCCTCCAGGGGGGCCAGCCCCGACGGCCCCTCCAGCCAGTCCAGTAGCTGGAGGATCCGGCGCTGCTCCCGCTGGCGCCTCTGCCTTATCCTCAGGAGGAACCGCTGGGCCCCGGGCCTGGCCCTTCGGTCCAGGCCGGAGCAGAAGGCCTCCAGCCACTCCCCCTGGACGTCCAGGTCCCGGGCCCTGCCGAGCTCCTTGGTGACCCCCTTGAGTCCCGACCGGCGCTCGTCCGGCAGGCCCAGGGAGGGGCCGAACATCCGAAGCGCCACCCGGGCCCTGCGGGAGGCCACCCTCATCCGGTGGAGGTGCTCTATGTCCTCACCGGAGCGGACCCCGGGCACCTCGGAGCGAATGGCCCTCAGCCTATCCAGGATGGTTTTTGCGCAGAACCTAAGACCAAGCGACACATCATCGCCCCCTCTCCAAGTCAATGCCAGGCCCCCCGAACGGACATGAGCCACTCCTGGCTGTCGAAGCCGCCGCTCGGGGGGGTGTAGGTGCCGTCCGGGTTGAGGCGGAAGGACCTCCTGTCGTCCAGCATCTGGGGAAGCAACAGGTACCTGATCACCGCCTCCTTGAGCTTCCGGTCCTCCAGGGGGAACATTATCTCCACCCGGCGGTCCAGGTTCCTGGGCATCAGGTCCGCGCTGCCCAAGTAGATCTCCGGGTTGCCCCCGTTGTAGAAGGCGAAGACCCGGCTGTGCTCCAGGAACCGGCCCACTATGGAGGTCACCCATATCCGGCGGCTGAGCCCCTCCAGGCTGGGCTTAAGGCAGCATATGCCCCGGACGATGAGGAACACCAGCACCCCCTGGGCGCTGGCGGCGTAGAGGGCCTCGATGCACTCCCGGTCCACCAGGGCGTTGACCTTGATTATCATGGCGCCCCCCAGGCCACGCCGGTGGTTCTCCACCTCCCGGGCTATCATCTCCATGATCCGGCGCCTCATGGCGGCGGGGGCGGCTATCAGCTTGCGGAAGGAGTCCTGCTTGGAGTAACCGGTAAGCAGGTTGAAGAACTCGGAAGCGTCGGCCCCTATCTCCGGGTCGCAGGTGATGAGCCCCAGGTCGCTGTAGATCGATGCGGTGGCGGCGTTGTAGTTGCCGGTCCCCATGTGGACGTAGCGGACAATGCCCCCCTTCTCCCGCCGGACCACCAGGCATATCTTGGCGTGGGTCTTGAGCCCCGGGACCCCGTAGACCACGTGGACCCCCGCGGACTCAAGCCGTTTTGCCCACTCGATGTTGTTCTCCTCGTCGAACCGGGCCTTGAGCTCCACCAGGACGGACACCTGTTTGTCCTGCTGCCGGGCCTCCAGGAGGGCCTCCACGATGGGGGACTTTGGTCCCACCCGGTAGAGGGTCTGCTTTATGGCCAGCACCGACGGGTCCTGGGAGGCCTGGCGGAGGAACTCCACCAGGGGGGAGAAGGAGTCGTAGGGGTGGAAGAGGAGCACGTCCCGGGAGCGAACGGTCCTGAAGATGTCCGTCCCCTGGCTCAGGTCCTTGGGGACGAAGGGCTGGAAGGGCCGGTCCTTCAGGTCCGGCCGGCGCACCCTGCAGAGCTCCGATAGGCAAGACAGGCCCAGGGGAGGGCTCATAGCATAGACCTGGTGGGGGGATATCTCCAGGTTCTCCGCCAGGATGTTCCTTATCCTCTTGGGGGTCCGGTCCTCCACCTCGAGCCGCACCACGGAGCCAAACTCCCGGCGGTCAACCTCCTCCTGGATGGACTCCAGCAGGTCATCCGCCTCGTCCTCCTCTATCTCTATGTCCGCATCCCGGGTGATCCTGAACAGGTACGAGTCCTCCACCCGGTAGCCCGGGAAGAGGGAGTCCAGGTTCATCCGGATCAAGTCCTCGAACCACATGAAGCACCGGCCATCGCCGGGGATCCCCATCTTCCGGAGGATCTTGTCCCGGTCCGCCGGGACCGGGATGAGCCGGGGGAACGTGTCGGGCACCTTGAGGCGGGCGAACCTCTCCCCCTTCTTCTGGTCCTTTAGGATTATGGCCAGGTTCAGGCTAAGGTTCGATATGTGGGGGAACGGGTGACCCGCGTCGAAGGCCAGGGGGGTGAGGATCGGGAAGACCTCCAGCTCGAAGAATCGCCTCAGGTACCCCCGGTGCTTGTCCGACATGGAGTCGGGGGTCACGAGGGTTATCCCCTCCCGTTGGAGCTCCGGGAGCAGGTCCTGCTGGAAGCAGCGCTGGGCCCTCTCCAGCGACAGGGCTATCCTCTCCCGGAGGGCTATGAGCTGTTCCGTGGGGGTCATCCGGTCTGGCGGAAGGTCCACGAAGCCCTCCCGGAGCTGCCGGAGAAGCCCCGAGACCCTTATCATGAAGAACTCGTCCAGGTTGTTGTAGAAGATGGACAGGAACTTGACCCTCTCCAGGAGGGGCCAGGACCTATCCAGAGCCTGATGTAGCACCCGCTCGTTGAAGGCCACCCAGCTTAGCTCCCGGTTTATGAAGCAGGAGGGATCCGCCGCCACTCCCTTCTGCTTGGGGTACCGGCCCTTAGGCTTGCTCAAGTCACCGCCTCCCCGTGATTTTACAGTTCAACAAGATGATATCACGGGGGGGGATTTCAGGGGCAGACCTCCGCCAGGGCCTCCCGTATCTCCTCCGCCCTCGCCCGATCAAGGTGGGAGGCCAGGTGGGGCAGGGCCTCCAGGGTCATCATCAGGTTCCGGTAGAGGAACCGGACGGTGAGGACGCTAACCTCCCGGGGGTTCTCGCTCAGGTTAACCACGCACCCGTCGAAGGGCCTCACGGTGCAGTTTATCACGTTCATGGCGGCCATCTCCCCGGGTGTCATGGCCTCCAGGTCCCGGTGTCCCAGGAGGGTCACCCGGACGCCCCTGGCTTTGAGGGCCTTGGCCAGGAAGAGGCCGATGCCGCTGCCCGCCACCCCGTGGTGGTCCCGGAGCTGCCCCGAGTCCTCCAGGTGGCGGATCACCGCGGAGACCACCGGGGGCACGTGGAAGGGGTGCTCGGTGAAGTAGGTGCTGTAGCCCTCCAGGTCCATGGCGGGGTGGGGGAAACACACGGGGGAGGCGAAGGGCCGGATCAGGATGGTGGGCCGGTCCATTACGAAGGGCCCCTGGTCCTGGTGGATCTCGTCGAAGAGGACCATGTCCCCCAGGTTCCGCTGGGCGAAGCGGACTATGGCCCGGACGTAGGGGTTTGAGTGGTCGTCCCTGTTCCTTAGAAGGTTTACCTTGAGCAATCTGGATCCTCCCATTCGTCCCCGGTTGGGATAAATTGGGAGAGATTATGCCTCAGCGAAGGGGATTTGAAAAGGCCCCGTGGGGGGTCAATCGTCCAGGGGGCCCAGGATCCCCCGGCGGGTGATGGAGAAGTCGAACCGGACCGGATCCACGGGATCCACCTCCGCCAGGCGGTCGGTGAGCTCCATGGCGGCCTTGAGGTCCGGGGAGGACCTGTTGACCAGCCGGAAGGACCTGGCGAAGGCGAACATGTGGGCGTCCATGGGGACCAGCAGGGAGCTGGCTGGGATCTCGGGCCAGAGCCCCAGGTCCACCTGGTCGGATCTCACCAGCCAGCGGAGCATGAGGAACCACCGTTTGGAGGCCCCGCCCCCGGATGGTAGCGGCAGGAGGAAGCGGTTTCCAAAACCCGAGGCCTCCCCCAGCAGGCGGGAGAAGGCCTCCAGGGATGATAGGAGCTCCCGGCGGCTGGAGGGGACCGAGGAGACGTAGAAGGCCTCCTTCAGGGACCCGAACCGGCGGAGCACCCGCCCGATCCCATGCAGGAAGCGGCATGTGTCCGGGCCGGAGGTGAACCGGTGACATACGGCGGGGAGGTCCTCCCCCTTGAGGAGGGCCTCCCTTGGGGATGGGCCCAGGGCCCCCATGATGATCCCCAAGGTGGACAGGATCTGTCTCACCCGGCCGTAGGCGTAGGCGGAGCATATGAGGGCGGCCACCTCCGCGTCGGACGGGTCCTGGTAGGACCTTACCACCTCCAGGGGATCAGGGCTTATCAGCTCCGGCCGGTGGTAGCGCCGGTAGGTGTCCTCCAGGAAGGATCTCAGGTCCGTCACTTTATCTGGTTGAAGACGAAGGTGGGGGCGTTCTTGGGGGACTTGCCTTTCTTTATTAGGTGGTAGTCCGAGTAGGTCAGGGGCTCCCCGTCGGAGATCACCTTGGAGGATATGATCTCCCCGAAGAACATCCGGTGGGTGAAGATGTCGAAGCTGCCCACCACCCGGGCCTCCAGAACCGCCAGGGAGTAGTCAAGCACCATGGGGACCCCGGTGGAGCCCAGCTCGTACTTGACGTTGCAGAACTTGTCGATGTCCCGGCCGCACTTGAAGCCGAACTGGCCTATGAAGGTCATGGGCGCCTCGGAGGAGAGGATCGACACGGAGAAAAGCTTGGACTGGTCGATGTACTCGGTGGTCAGGTTGGACTTGTGGAGGCACACCGCCACCGCGCAGGGATCACCGGTGACCTGCATGGCCGCGTTGGCTATCTGGCCGTTGTACCGGCCCTGGGAGTCCAGGGAGGAGACTATGTACATACCGTAACTGAACTTGAACAGCGCCTTAGGGTCTATGTTCTTTTCCACTCGAAACACCCCCCATATGGTTGCGGGGGCCCCGGGGCCCCCGCGCGGTTTAGGCCAGGTTAACGCTGGGCCAGCTCCCGGTCAAGGATCAGCATCCCCTGGGGGGAGCCGCTCAGGACCCTTAGCTTGTGCAGGATCTCCTCCGCGGAGGCCTCCTCCTCCACCTGCTCGGAAATGAACCACTGGAGCATGATCTGGGAGGGGTAGTCCTTCTCCGCCAGGGCCTTCTCATAGAGGCCGTTTATGAGGGAGGTGACCTTCCTCTCGTGCTCCAGCACCTCCTGGAAGATCTCCTCCGGGGAGGACCAGCTGGTCCTGGGGGCGTCGATGGCCATGAGCTCCACCCTTCCGCCCCTCTCGACCAAGTAATCGAAGAACTTCATGGCATGCCCCCTCTCCTCTTCCGCCTGGCGCCTCATCCAGTGGGCGAAGCCCCTGAGGTTGTCCGCCTCAAAGTGAGCCGCCATGGAAAGGTAGAGGTAGGAGGAGTACAGCTCCGCCCTTATCTGCTCGTTTATAGCCTTCTCCATCTCCTTGGAAATCATGCGACCGCCTCCTTGAAATCGTTTTAGTTTATGCCTTTGTATCCTCTATGGCCCCAGATGTCAACCCATGGCCCTACGGGATATTGTGCACCATCAATCTAAAGGTTTCAAGGAGTCAGCCCACCCTGCGGAGAGGCACCCCGCATGCGGCGTGCCATGCTAAACGCGACAAAATGGAACGCTCCACTTGAATAATCAAATGGGGGTTATGAATGAGGTGCTCCAGCTGGGTTGCGGGCTTGTGGGCGACATCGCAGTAGATCGCAGCGAGCCGGCAAGGGGGAGCTCGGGCCCTGAGATCATCCAGGGCCCGAAACCTACTTATACCCCAGATGCACGAACCCCCTCCTGGGGTACTTGATTATCTCCGTGAACCCCGCCTGCCTCGCCATGGTGACCAACGCGTCTTGTCTCCACGAGGGACACGCCACGTCGAAGGCCCTACCCGCCATGTGGAGGCTCCTGGGAGACCCACCTACCTTGGCGTTGTGACTCCGGCATCGGTAGGCGCTGGTGATCGAAAGCCGCCCCACCCGGGCCTCCAGGGCCTTAAGGGCCTCGAGGGCCCCTGGATCAACCCGGGCCACCCCGCACCCGCACCGGCACCGAAACCTGTCCAGGTCCATGGCCTACATCCTCTCGATGATGGCCTTGAGTTCCGTTATCGCCTGGGTCAGCGCCTCCATCCTGGCCTCCATCCTCACCAGCAGGTACGCGGCCACCAGGATGGAGAAGGCGGTCTGAAGCCCGGAGCTCAGGATCTCCTCCATGTGATCACCTCCTGAGAGTACAAGTGGGGGACGACCCTCGTCCCCCACTCGCCGGAACCCGGCTAGAAGAGCCTGTTGACCTCCCGGCCCACCAGGGAGCAGCCGGAGACCCCGTTCACCGGCGCCGCAAGGAAGCCCTTCTGTACCATGAGCTCCATCACGGGCCTCACCTGGGCCTCGGTGAGATCATCCTTCGCGTAGGGCAGGCTTACCGAGTACTTCTTGCCCTCCACGGTGCTGAACTCCATCCTCAAGGTCTTCATGATTTAACCTCCCCCTACTCCACCAGCGCGTTGGTGTCCGCCTTGTAGACCCCCATGACCGGCAGGTCCAGGAGGCCCGCTATGCCCGCCGCCACCGCCTGCAGGTCCTGGGCGCTCATATGGCCGTTCACCTTGCTGACCGACGCGGTCTTGATGACCTGCTTGCCGTTCTGGTCCGTCCCGCCGTTCAGCCGGATGGATATCCGGCTCCTCACGTTCTCGTAACTGGCCATGGTCACACCTTCCCTTCCTGTCCTCGTCTTCGCCCGGGCTTTGCCTATCTGGCAAACAAAGGATAGCATGACAACTATGGGTAGTCAATATATGCTATATACCTACAATTAGTTGATATATATTGACCTTCTCCCCCTCGGGGAGGATCATCAAACCGCATGACGACCGCCGCGGGCTGGACGGGGGGGGACATGAGACACGGGGAACGGATAAGGAGGGCCAGGCTGAAGGCCAAGATGGAGCAGGGGGAGCTGGCTCGCCGGATCGGCATATCCCAGGCGTTCCTGAGCCGGATCGAGACCGGCAAGAGGGGCTGCTCGTCGGAGATCCTGGAGAGGGCCGCCCGGGCATTGGGCGTGGGGCTGGAGGAGCTGTGCTCCCCCGGGGATGACCCGGTGAGGGAGTCCCTGGAGGAGATCCTGAGGGACCCGGAGGTGCAGGTGTACCTCCGCAGGCTCCGGGGTAATGGGGACCGAGGCAGGCTGGAGGAGCTCAAGTGCCGAGTGAGGGAAGCCATCCTGGGGCTGGATCTGGACGCCCGGAAGCCGTCCGACGGGGAGATATAACTGGGGAGGCCCTGGCCAGGGGGCTCTGGCGGTCCGGCCTGGTGGCGGGGCTACCGGTGGACCTGGGGGACCTGGCGTCCCGCCTGGGGGTGCGGGTCCTGCTGTGTCAAGGCCTGGGTGTCCGGGGGGCCCTTGTGACCGGCCGTCGGTCCATAGTCCTGGTGGACCGATCCCTATCGGTCTTCCAGCGCAGGTTCACCGCCGCCCACGAGCTGGGGCACCTGATGATCCACCGCACGGGGGCGGGGCGCCCATGGGAGGAGACCCAGGCGGACCGCTTCGCCTCGGAGCTCCTGATCCCCTCCTGGGCCATCTCTCCCCAGTGGCTCGAAGGCCTGGACCCCCACGAGGCGGCCATGTGGGTCTCCCGCCGTTTCCTGGTGAGCAGGTCCTGCGCCCTGCGGCGTTTGAGGAGGCTGGGCTTGGCCTGACGCGCCCCGGGGAGTATCATTCAGGCAAAACGGACATAATCTTCAAAAACACGCTAGCCCGGGAGGGATACCCATGGAGGCCAGGTACAAGGCGATTCTGGACAACCTGTTGGATGGGGTATACAGCACGGACCTGGAAAGGACCATAACCTACTGGAACAGGGCGGCGGAGCGGATCACCGGCTACTCCGCCCAGGAGGTCCTGGGGCGCCACTGCCACGACAACATACTGGTCCACGTGGACGGGGAGGGGAGGAGCCTCTGCCTTGGCATGTGCCCCATGGCCCACACCATGCAGGACGGCCAGTTCAGGGAGACGCTGGTGTACCTGAAGCACAAGGATGGACACCGGATCCCGGTGGTGGTCCGCACGGTCCCCCTCCGGGACGACGGGGGGAACATAATAGGCGGGGTGGAGATCTTCCAGGACGCGTCGGAGTCGCTCACCAAGGAGGAGAGGCTGGCCATCCTGGAGGGCCTGGCCTACGTGGACCAGCTAACCCGGGTGGGGAACCGGCGGTTCCTGGACGACACGTTGGAGAGCATCCTGGAGGACCTGAAGGCCCACCACTGGCCCTTCGGGGTCATCCTCTTCGACATCGACCGTTTCAAGTCGGTGAACGACACCTACGGGCACCAGTGGGGCGACCGGGTCCTCCAGGCGGTGGCATCCACCCTCTCCAGCTCCATCCGCTCCTTCGACGCGGTGGCCCGCTACGGCGGGGAGGAGTTCGTGGTGATGCTCCGCAACGTGGACCGGGAGAAGCTCAAGCGGGACGCGGAGCGGCTCCGGCTCCTGGTGTCCGCCACCTGGGTGACATTGGGGGACCGGGAGGTGAACGTCACCGTCTCCGGCGGGGCCACCATGGCCCGCCCGGAGGACACCCCGGAGTCCCTCCTGGACCGAGCGGACTCCCTCATGTACCGGAGCAAGGAGGCGGGGCGGAACCGGATCACCCTGGGCTAGGGGTTAAGCCTCATGAAGCAGTGACCCTTCAGGTCCGCCCAGAGGAGCTGATCCGCCAGGACCTCCGACACGCCGGTCAGCAGCTTCACCGCCTCGCACACCTCCAGGGACGCCGCCAGGGCGGGGGTGAAGGGGGGATTGCCGAGGCATACCTCCTCCCCCCGGTCCGGCATGGCGGCGATGAATCTACCCAGCGGCCCCCCTAGGGATACCCCAACCTGGGCGTAGAAGCCCCCGATGGCGCCGTGCACCAGGGGGATTCCCGCCTCAAGACAAGCCCGAGACAGGGTCCTTCTGGTGGATCCGTTGTCCAGCCCATCCACCACCACCGAGCAGCCGGCGATGAAATCCATTACGTTCGCCTCATCCACGTAGCCGAAAAACTCCTCCACCTCCACCGCCCGGTTCACCTCCCGGACCCTGATGGCGGCGGCCCTCACCTTTGGGAGCCCCAGGTCCCCCTCCCGGCAGAGGAGCTGCCGATTGAGGTTGTTCTCGCAGAACACGTCCCCATCAGCCAGCCTAAGGCGCCCCACCCCAACCCGGGCCAGCATCTCCACCACGTAGCCCCCGATTCCGCCGCAGCCCACCACCGCCACCTGGGACTCCAGTAGCCTCCTCTGCCCCTCCAGCCCCAACGTTCCCACGTTGCGCCGGTACCTCTCGGGACAGGCCCCCTGGGCGAGCAGGGCCAGCTCCGCCTCCCGCCTTGGAATCCCTCGGGACGCGGCAAACTCCTCCACCTCCGCAAGGCTAAGGTACCTGATCTCCGACACGCCTATCCCCCCGTTGACAGACCGGAATCATTTCAAGAGAATACGACGAACCGCCCGAGGGCGGATCCAATCTTCACCATATTAGCATCCTGGGAGGCGGAACGAAACGAGACATGGACCACTTAACCTGCGCGGTGCTCATGAGCGGAGGGGTTGACAGCTCCGTCACCGCCATGATCCTCAAGGGGGAGGGGCATCGCCCCCTTGGGGTCACCCTCCTCATGTCCCCTAGCTCCTCCGAGTGCTCCAGGTCGGTTCAGCTGGCCAGGAGGACTGCGGAGATCCTGGGGATACGCCACACGGTGCTGGACCTGAGGGACCTATTCCGGAGGCACGTGATGGACAAGTTCAGGACCGAGTACATGGCGGGGCGGACACCCAACCCCTGCTCGGACTGCAACCGGAACGTGAAGCTGGGGGGCCTGGCGGAGAGGCTGGACCGTATGGGCCTCGATGGGATCCCCATGGCCACGGGGCACTACGCCAGGATCCTTAAGGACCCCGCTGGGGCGCACCTGGTCATGGGGCTGGACCACCGCAGGGACCAGAGCTACTTCCTGGCGGAGGTACCCAAGGGGATAATCCGGCGACTCATGTTCCCCCTCGGGGGGATGACCAAGGAGCAGGTGCGGCTCCTGGCAGAGGAGGCCCGCCTGCCCGCCCGCCGGGAGGCGGACAGCATGGACTCATGCTTCGTGGAGGACGGGGACTACCGTGAGGTCATAGGCCCGGTGATCGACTCCCAGGGCCCCATAGTGGACCTTAGGGGGAACGTGCTGGGGATCCATCAGGGGTTCCACCGGTTCACCGTGGGACAGCGGAAGGGGTTGGGAGTGTCATCCACGGAGGCGCTGTACGTGAAGCGCATAGATCCGCCCACGGTGGTGGTGGCCCCCCGGGACCGGCTGATGGAGAGGCATGTGACCGCCTCGGGGGGCAACTGGCTGGAGGAGGGGGACCTGCGGTGCGGCGCCCAGCTTCTGGGGAAGACCAGGTCCCAGGGACGGCCCTCCCCCTGCACGGTGGAGGAGGTGGAGGGGGATCGGATCCGGGTGCTCTTCCACGGGGAGGGGGTCTTCGCCCCCTGCCCGGGGCAGAGGCTGGTGCTCTACAGGCCCGACGGGGTGGTGGTGGGTTGCGCCACCATGGATTAGCCGTGCCGGACGTGGAACGCCCGGGCCGCTGGCCCGGGCGTTCGCCTGCTCCGTATCAGCCCTTCAGCGCCGGGGGAAGCTCTATCCCATGGTCATGGAGGTCCACCGAGAAGCTCTTCAGGGCCTCCTTCAGGGCCTCGGCGCCGGAGGTCAGCTTCTCTGCCTCTCGGGCCACCGACTCCGCCGCCTTGGCGGTCTCCTCCGCCGAGTGCTGGATGACCCCAAGGCCGGAGACCACCTCCACGGTGGACCGGGCGGCCTCGTCTATGGACTTGGCTATCTCCTGGGAGGCCGCCGCCTGCTCCTCCGAGGTGGCCGCCACGCTCTCCATGGCGGAGCTGACGCTCCTTATGCGCTTCAGGACCTCCATCAGCTCCTGGACGGTGCCCGATGCGGCGTCCGCCAGCTCCCGGGCGGTCTTGGCGGTCCTGCCGGTCACCTCCAGGGTCTCCCGGGTGTAGGCCACCAGGGGGGAGATTATGTTCTCCACCTCCCGGGCCGCAACGTTGGACTCCTCCGCCAGTTTCCGGACCTCCTCGGCCACCACCGCGAAGCCACGACCCGCTTCACCCGCCCGGGCGGCCTCGATGGCGGCGTTCAGCGCCAGCAGGTTGGTCTGGTCCGCTATGTTCTTTATGGTGGTCACGAAGGTGCCTATGTTGGCCACCGAACCGGAGACCCGCTCCAGCTTCCCCAGGGACTCCTCAGCCCCGGTGCTTATGGCCCCCATCTCTTCCACCATGTTCCTTATGCGGTCAACCACCCCCTCGGACAGCTTGGCGGTTGCAGACGCCGCCTCGGCCCCCTCCTCCACCGCCTTGGCCGCCAGGGTGGCCCCGGAGGAGACCTCCTCTATGGCGGAGTTAGTGTGCTCCAGGGCGGAGGCGTTCACCTGGGTCAGGTTGAGCGCCTGGTCCACCGAGGCCTTCACCTCCTCCATGGAGGCCACGGACTCCTCCGACAGGGCCGCCAGGGACTCCGCGGACCCGGCAAACTCCTCCGCCTCCTTGAAGATGGTCCTGATGGTGCGGGCCATGTCCCGCCTCATCTTGCCCAGGGCCCGCCCCATGGCACCTATCTCGTCGTCCCGGTGGGCTATCCAGTCGCTGGAGGGATCGTACCGAAGGTCCAGATCTGCAATCTGCTCTATCACCCTCTTGGCCTCCACTATGGGACGGCTCAGCCTCATGGACACCAGGCTCACCACCGCCCCCAGGATCACCAGCGCCAACAGGGAGCTCACCATCACGTTCCTACCCATCACCTTAGGGTCCCTCAAGGCCAACGCCACCGGCAACTCCACCAGCAGCCCCCACCGGTCGGCCCCCACCATCACCGGGGCCACCACCCCGAGCACCGATTCGCCCCCAAGCAGGGACTCCCCGCGGAACGACACCTCCCGGCCGGAGGTGAGGGCGGACTTGACCGCCTCAGCGGCGGACCTAACCTTGGCCACCTCATCCATTGGCTTACCCATAATCGACTGGTCCGGGGCAGAGACGACTACCCCACCGGATGAGATCAGGTAGGCCTTGGCGCCACCGGCGCCCCCCAGGGAGGATACCACGTCCTTAAGCGACGTAAGGTCCACGTCCATCCCGGCTATGCCCACCACCCGGCCGTTCCGCTGAACCGGGATGGAAATGCTGGCGATGAACTTGTCATCCCCCTGGACCCCGGTGTAGTTGTAGAAGTAAGGGGTCCGTGACCGTGTCCTTGCCGCTCCTGAGGGGGTTCAGGTACCAGCTGCCCGCCTCTTCCTCGCTGGCCAGCATCTGCTCGGTTATGTCGAAGCTGCGGCTAACCTTGCCGTTCACCTTGAGGAAGGTGCCCATGAAGCGCCCCTTCTCCTTGTAACCCAGGCGGTTGACGAACTCCTGGTCCCTACCGTCGAAGGCGTTGGGCTCGAAGACCGTCCAACTGGACATTACCAGCGGCGTCTTGGACAGCAGGTACTCCAGGGTCTTCAGCACCCGGTCCCGGGCGTCCGGGTCAGCAGGGTTGGCGGACTCCACCACCCTGGCCATGGTCCTGGTGGAGGCCACCAGCTCACCCACGTAGGCGGATACCCCGTTGGCCGCCGCCTTGGCGGAGGCGGACACCACCTCCACCGCCTTCCTCTCCGCCATGGAGACGGAGCTGTAGGTGGTGTAGGCCCCAAGCAGGCCCAGGATCGCCACCAAGGGCACCAACACATAGAACAACATCTTCCCCCTTATGCCAAGCTTCACCATGCGGATCCCCCCCGAGGCAAGGTCAACAACCGGACACCCCCATAATAGGGTCCCGCCCCCGCCCGGGGAAGGGGCCAAAGGGGAACAAAACCATGAAAATAAGGGTTTATGCCGGTTCTTTTGTTACATTAATCCTACAGTCCGGGCACCGAGTCCCGGAGGGGCAGGCCATCGTGCCAGGCGGCACCGCACTGGCCCCCCAGGGACCAGTAGATGTTGTCCGGCATGGACAGGAAGAAGGGATCCACCTTGGACACGTCCACCAGCCCGTCCTGGTAGAGCGCCTGCCGGTCCACCAGCACCTCCTCCACCAGCCCCACGAAGAGCACGTCCCCGGGGAGCTCCAAGGTGTGCTTCACCGTGAGACCCACGTTCACCGGGCACTCCTCCGCGAAGGGGGCCATGGGAAGCCGGCCGAAGGAGACGTTGAAGACCTTGGACTTGTCCCTCTCCCGGCCGCTCACCAGCCCCATCAGGTCCACCCGCTTGAGCAGCCCCCGGGAGGGGACGTTCACCGAGAACTGGCGGGTCTTGAGGATCGCGTCCCGGGTGGCGTGGTCCCCGATGGAGATCCCCAGCATGGGGGGCGAGAAGTTGACCTGTCCTACGAAGGCCACGGTCATGAAGTTGACCCTGCCATCCACCATTGCCCCCACCAGGACCACCGGCATGCCGGGCAGGAAGAAACGGTTCACCCTCAGCTGATCCTTCTCCACGATCACCACTCCTGTTCCTCTCCATTCAGGTTCTCAGCGGGCCAGCTCCCCCAGGGAGGTGACCAGCGTGCCCGGGGGAAGCTCTGGCACCCGCCTTACGGCCATCATCACCCCGTCCACGTAGATGGAGCTGTCGAAGCCGCAGATTTGGATCCGGATCACCTCCCCGGGGCGCCCCAGCAGGATCTGGTGCTCCGAGTAGTCCGACGGGAAGGGCATCCTCTCCGAGTGGAGGGCCACTCCCTCAACCTTTCCACCCAGGACCCGGTCCACCACCTCCCGGGTGGACACCTCCCCTCCCCCCTGAAGCAGCTTGGCCATGGACACCGCGGTGCCGCTGGGGGAGTTGGCCATCCGGTTATGGTGCAGGTCCCAGACGGAGGCCCAGGGGAAGTGCTCCGACGCGGATTTTAGGAAGTCCATCACCAGATTGACCCCCAGGCTGAAGTTGGATATGAGGGCCATCCGCCCCCCCGCTTGGGCTACCTTGGAGCGGACCTGGTCGATCCGATCCGCCGACAGGCCGGTGGTGCCCACCACCGCCGGCACCCCCATCTCCAGGTAGGCCTTGATGTGGTCCTCCAGGACATCCGCGGAGGTGAAGTCCACCGCCACCTGGGGCTTGGTCTCCGCCAGGCCCCTTCTAAGGTCCCCGAAGGCCCTCATCCCAAGGGGATCGATCCCCAGGAGCTCCCCTACGTCGGCTCCCTCCTCTAGGCACAGCCCCCCCGCCAGCTTCAGTCCCTCTTTTAGGACCCTGAGGGCCACCATTCGGCCCACGTTGCCCGACACGCCGGCGACGAAAACCCCTCCGGACAAGCGGTCCACCTCCTCGGATCAGATCTGGTCGAAGACCTGGAACAGTCCCCTCATCTCTATGCCATTATAAGCCTTTATTTGGCAGTTGGAGCGGATGGCCTCCGCCGCCTCCCGGAGGACCCGGCTGGAGACCCCGTAATGGATGGAGAACCGGGCCTCCAGGAAGGCGGAGTACTTGTCCGACAGGTCAACCAGGGGTCCGTCCACCACCGGGGAGCTCATGAGCTCCATCTCCGCCTCCCGGCGGACCGACAGGTCCAGGACAGGCCTTCCCTGGTGGAAGGCCTTGAGGGAGAAGGGGGACTCCACCAGGAACCGGATCAGGGGGGCGTGATCCTCCAGCAAGGGGTACACCTCCCGCTCCATCATCTGGGACTCCAGCTCCTGGAGGAGGTCCTGCAGTCCCATCTCCCGCTTGAGGGGGGAGATCACGTCCCGGGTGAGGGCCTCGGGGAGGTCGTGCATGAGGCCCCCGAAGAAGTTCCAGCCCCATCGGTTGGTGTTGAGGTCGCACATGGCGGACATGAGAAAGCTGAGGAAGCCAACGAAGAACATGTGCCCCAGGACTGAGGTGTTGGGGATCCGCTGAACCCGGGTCCAGCGCTTCTGGAACCGGAGCTGGGCCACCAGGTCCACGAAGTTGCAGAGGGGGTGGCTCCTGGCGCCGGCAAGCTTGAAGAGGAACTCCCGGACCAGGGGCAGGTCCCGGTGGGCCTCCAGCCGGTCCATCACCTCCCGTTTGGTCCTGTCGAAGCCGTATATCCCCCGGGCCAGGGGCTCGATGAGGGAGAGCTCCCAGGCGGTGGCCACCGAGTTGGCCCCCTCCAGCACCCGTTGCATGTCCTCCCTTGGCCCCCTGGTCAGGTGGATCTCGAAGAGGTGCATAAGCTTCGGGGACACCGCCTCCAGGTGGTCACGCCACTTGTCCAGGACCCACCGGGCCATCCGGTCCCCGCCGGTCTGGGTGAGCCGGTAGTAGACCGGGGGCTTAAGGTCCGTCAGCACCGCCCTCTTGAGGAACTCGAAGACCAGCCCCCTCGCCAGTCCGGGCAGGTCATCGAGCCCCGTCTGACGGGCAAGAAGCAGGGCCACCACCGCCTTGTGCCCCTGCTTGTCCATCTCGTAGAGGCCCAGCGGGCGGGGGTGGTCGTTCCACCGCTCCATGCTGAAGGCCCCGAAGGCGGTCTCCAATAGGTCAAAGGTTATCAACCGCTTCACCCCCTGTTCTCCCCCGATTATAAGGGCGGAGCGGGGCGCATGGGTGAATGTTAGGTCAAAAGATCTCCCCCGCCGCGTCCCGGAGCCGGTTTACCAGCTCCCGGGGCTCCAGCAACCGGACGTGGGGGAACGACGCTATGGCCCATCGCACCACCTGTTCGGGGTCCATGGCCCACCCCATGAAGACCCCCCCGTCGCCCTCCTCCTCCAGCCGGCTCAGGGGAAGGGACTGGGCCACGCGATCCGGAAGGGGCAGGCTCAGCTTGACCTTGAAAGTTACCCCATCGCTTCTGACCATGCTGGGGGGCACGAACTCGCCGGATCCCAGAACCTCCCAGGAGGAGAAGACATTAAGGGGATATGCGGCCTCCCGGGATCTCAAGACGTCGTAGCCCCGGACGTGCCACACCGCCCCGTATATGGGCAGGCTCCAAGGGTCCATGAGGACGTTGCCGCCTCTTCTTCGACGGAGCATCACCCGTTTGTGGTCCCGGATGCAGTCCGCCATGGCTAGGAACATCTCCTCGTCGGTGGGAAGGCAAGCGCATGGTAGGGCGGATCTCCCCAACTGCCTTCCCCGGTCCATCAGGGCCTCCGGCACCTGACCCTTGAGCTTGCGGTCGATGGACTCCAGGTGATCCCCCATGTGGGGTGCCATGGACCTGGCCATCTGGATCGCCATGGACAGGGCGGTCACCTCTTGGACTGAGAGCTCCGCGGATATGAGCACCCTCTCTACCCCGCTGAGCCGGTACCGGCGAGACATGGTGTCGTACCTGACGTCGATGCCCAACCGCTCCCGAAGCAACTTAAGGTCCCTCTCGAGGGTTCTGTCACATCTATAGCCCACCAGGTCCATCAGCTCTCTCTTCGGGTAGCCAATCCTTCTATCGAAAAGGCCTATGATGGTCCGCATCCTATGTAGCCTTTTAAGGCTCACTTCTCTACCCAAGGGACCGACCTCCCGACAACGTTGTTTTGGGATTATATTAAAACGAAAAACATATAGCAATGATCCCTTTTGCCTAAAAAATGTAAAATACATCGTCGTTTATGTTAAAAACACCCAAAAGACTTTGCGATACCGATGGTCCGGCGGCTATCATATCCTCCGGGGAATGGGATAAAATTATTGGATATGCAGGACAGAAAGGGATGGTGAAAAGTGGCGGAGGAGGAAAAGATGGATCCGCGGCCCAAGAGGGGGCCCAACTTCCTTGAGGAGATCATAGCCCAGGACCTGGAGGATGGGGTGGTCCAGGAGGTGGTGACCCGCTTCCCGCCGGAGCCCAACGGCTACTTGCACATAGGGCACGCCAAGTCCATATGCCTCAACTTTGGCCTGGCGGAGAAGTTCGGCGGTCGCTGCAACCTCAGGTTCGACGACACCAACCCCGCCAAGGAGGACCAGGAGTACGTGGAGGCCATTCAGGAGGACGTCCGGTGGCTGGGCTTCCAGTGGGACCGGCTCTGCTTCGCCTCCGACTACTTCGACCAGTTCTACCGCTGGGCCCAGGAGCTGGTGCAGAAGGGGCTGGCCTACGTGGACTTCCAGACCCCGGAGGAGATCCGGCGCACCCGGGGCACCCTGACGGAGATAGGGGTAGAGTCCCCCTACAGGGACACCCCGCCGGAGGAGAACTTGAGGCTCCTGGAGCGGATGAGGAACGGGGAGTTCGAGGAGGGGCAGTGCGTGCTGCGGGCCAAGATCGACATGAAGAGCCCCAACCTGAACATGCGGGACCCGGTGATCTACCGAATCCTCAAGAGACCCCACCACAGGACCGGGGACAGGTGGTGCATATACCCCATGTACGACTTCGCCCACGGCTACGAGGACGCCATCGAGGGGGTCACCCACTCCATATGCACCCTGGAGTTCCAGGACCACCGGCCCCTCTACGACTGGTTCCTCGATAACGTCTCGGTCCCCCACAGGCCAAGGCAGTACGAGTTCGCCCGGCTCAACCTGAGCCACACGGTGATGAGCAAGAGGAAGCTTCTTGAGCTGGTGGAGTCCCGCATCGTGTCCGGATGGGACGACCCCAGGATGCCCACCATAAGCGGCCTCCGCCGCCGGGGCTACACCCCATCGTCCATAAGGCGCTTCTGCGACGAGATCGGGGTGGCCAAGGCGGACAGCCTGGTGGACGTGGAGCTGTTGCAGCACTGCCTGAGGGAGGAGCTCAACAAGACCGCCCCCAGGAGGATGGCGGTGCTCAACCCCCTCAAGCTCACCATAGTCAACTGGCCGGAGGGACACATAGACCTGGTGGAGGCGGAGAACAACCCGGAGGACCCGTCCGCGGGGACCCGGCCGCTACCCTTCGGAAGGGACCTGTACATCGAGGCGGAGGACTTCATGGTCTCCCCCCCCAAGGGCTACTTCCGCCTCTTCCCCGGCTCGGAGGTCAGGCTCAAGCACGGCTACCTGGTGAGGTACGTGGATCACCGGGAGGAGGACGGAAGGGTGGTGGAGGTCCTGGTGGAGGCGGACCTGGAGAGCCGGGGCGGAGAGGCCCCGGACGGCCGCCGGATCAAGGGGACCCTCCACTGGGTCAATGCCCACCACTGCGTCCCCATCACCGCCAGGCTCTACGACCACCTGTTCACCCTAAGGGACATGTCCCGCATGGAGGAGGGAAAGGACTACAAGGACTACCTGAACCCCTCATCCCTGGTGGAGGTCAAGGGGCTGGGGGAGGAGTCCCTCAGGGACGCGGAACCCCTGGCGGGCATCCAGTTCCTCCGGCACGGCTACTTCTGCCTGGACCCCTCCTCCACCCGGGAGGAGCTCATCTTCAACCGGTCGGTGCCCCTCAAGGACTCCTGGGCAAAGGCCAAGGGGAAGGGCTGATACAGGGGCCCAGCGGACATCCTCAGATCGGTAGCGGGAGGGGGCTTCGGCCCCCTCCTCTCTCCCCTTGACAAATACCCCCTCCCGTATTATATACCCCACCAGGGTATATCACGCGGAAAGGGTGATGCGAACGTGAACAAGGATAGGATGATCAAGTGGGGCTCCGCCCTGCTGTACGTGACCATGATGGGCCTGGGCTGGAGGTACCCCCTGCTGGGCACCTCCCTGTTGCTCCTCATGGGCTCGGTGGTTCTCCTGGGGGGCCGCAGGAAGTGGTGCGCCTCCGCCTGCCCCCGGGGGAGCTTCCTGGACGTTATCTGGTCCAGGCTTAGCCCCCGGCGTCCCGCCCCGAGGTGGCTTGGCACCTGGAGGACCTACCTGGTGGCCCTCTCCCTGTTCGTCCTGGCGTTCTCCACCCAGGCGTACCTGGCCTACGCCTCCGGCGGCCTGGACCTTAGGGGGCTAGGGTTCATATTTTGGCGCATGTGCGTGGTCTCCTCCCTGATAGCCCTCCCCCTTGGGCTCTGGTACAACCACAGGACCTGGTGCTCCTTCTGCCCCGTGGGGCGGCTCCTCAGGCTCTAGTCCCTGGCCTTACGACCCGGTAAACCCCGTGATAGAATCGAACTCACGGGGCGATATCCCCGCCCCGATTCACAGCTCTGAACCCGGGGGGGCCGAATTTGACCGTTCGTGAAAAGGCACTGGGGGCCATCTTCGCCATCTGGCTCCTCCTCTCCCTGGCCTTCGGACTGTCCTACCACTGGGCCATCCTCCGGGAGGCGGACCAGGCGGACCGGGAGGGGCTCGAGAAGGATCTGACCAGGATCCGCATGACCCTGGATCAGGAGCTCCGGGAGCTGGTGCGGCTCGCCAGGGACTGGGCCAACTGGGACGCCACCTACGACTTCGCCAGCAACGGCACGGTGGATTTCCTGGACTCCAGCCTCACCCCCAACAAGATGGCCCGCACGATCCAGGTGGACCACGTGGCGGTGGTGGACCAGTTCGGCCACGTGACGGTCGCCCTGTCCCTCATGCCCGGGACCGCTAGGCTGATCCCCTCGCCGGAGGCCATCCACCGCCTCTTCGTCCCCCAAGGGCCCCTGTTCCCCCCCAACGTGCCCGACGGGGGCCGGGGGGTCTTCATGTGGCTCCATGGGTCCCCCGCCCTGGCCGCCGCCTGCCCCGTAAGGGACTCCAAGGAAGTCATGCCAAGGACGGGCCTCTTCTTCGTGGCCCGCCTGCTGGAGGGGAGGCGTCTCGAGGATCTTAAGAAGCTCACCCAGCTGGACATCCGAATCCTGCCCCCCGATGGGATGCCAAGCCACCTCAGGTTCGACCCCGATGCGGACCACCCCACCGGCAGGATCATCCTGGATAGGACCGCCCAGGAGGGGTACGTGATGATGCGGGGGATAAACGACCAGGGGACCTTCTGGGTGGCCATCCGCGTCCCCCGGGTCAACTACGTAAGGGCCATGGGGAACATGATGAACACCGGGGCCCTCATGTTCCTAATGGGGACCCTGGTGGCCCTGGTCCTCACCTGGCTGCTGGACCGGCTGGTGCTGAGCCGGCTGGAGCGGCTGCACCGGGAGATCGGGAACTTGCGGTTCTACTCCGAGGACCGGGTGAGCGAGGACGGCCATGACGACGAGATAACCTCCCTGGCCAGGTCCATAAACCAGGCCCTGGCGGCCCTGAGGGACAACCACCTACGCCGGGAGGAGGCGGAGATGTCCGCCCGGCTGGCCCACGCGGAGCTCCTGGAGGCCTACGAGAGGACCATCGAGGGCTGGTCCCTGGCCATGGACCTGAGGGACAAGGAGACCGAGGGGCACACCCGGCGGGTCACGGACCTAACCATGGCGCTGGCGGAGCGGCTGGAGTACAAGGGGGGGCTCATTCACCTCCGCCGGGGGGCCCTGCTTCACGACATAGGCAAGCTGGGGGTGCCGGACGCGATCCTGCTGAAGCCCGGTCCCCTCACCGACGAGGAGTGGGAGATCATGCGCCAACACCCCATCTACGCCTACAACATGCTGACCCCGATCCAGTACCTGCACCCCGCCATACCGATCCCCTACTGCCACCACGAGCGGTGGGACGGGACCGGATACCCCCAGGGGCTCAAGGGGACCCAGATACCCCTCTCGGCCAGGATCTTCGCGGTGGTTGACATATGGGACGCCCTCACCTCCGACAGGCCCTACCGGAAGGCCTGGGACCGGCGGCGCACCCTGGACTACATCGACTCCCTCCGGGGGACCCACCTGGACCCGGATGTGGCCAAGGCCTTCCTGGAGATGATGGACAAGGCCTGACCGGGGGATATAATATATTTATGTCCGAATACTTATAATCTACTTAACATAGCCCATATTCCATTGACAAAATGGGGCCTCCAACGCATGCTAATCCTGCGGGCTTCAAGCCCGTAATTTTTGCGTTCGGAGGTCGGCCATGAAGAAGTTAGGTCTATTGTCGCGTCTTGTGTTGGCCATCGTGCTGGGCATCGTGATCGGCTCGGTGGCTCCCGAGTGGGTGGTTCGCGGTCTGGTCACCCTGAGCTCCATCTTCGGCAACTTCCTCAGCTTCATGATACCCCTCATCATCATCGGGTTCGTGGCCCCCGGCATCGGGGACCTGGGCCAGGGGGCGGGCAAGCTCCTGGCGCTGACGGTGCTCATCGCCTACGGCTCCACCCTCTTCGCCGGTTCGCTGGCCTTCTTCGTGGACAGCGCCCTCTTCCCCCACTTGGTGGAGACCGCCGCGTCCCACGTGGGGGGCAACCCGGAGGAGGCGCTGCTCAAGCCCTTCTTCGAGATCGAGATGCCCAAGATAATGGGGGTCATGAGCGCCCTGGTGTTCGCCTTCGTGATGGGGGTCGGCATGGCCCAGGTTAAGAGCCGATCCCTGTCAAACGGCATGAAGGAGTTCCAGAGCATAATCGAGAAGGTCCTTGGGGGCTTCATCATCCCCCTGCTGCCGCTTCTGATCTGCGGCACCTTCGCCAACCTGACCTACGTGGGTGAGGTGCAGATGCTGCTCAAGACCTTCGCCAAGGTCTACTTCGTCATCATAGGCCTGCACCTGACGGTCATCGCCACCCAGTACACCGTGGCCTGCCTGGTGGCGGGCCGGAACCCCATAAAGGCCATCATCACCATGATCCCCGCCTACGTGACCGCCATAGGCACCCAGTCCTCCGCCGCCACCATACCGGTCACCCTGAGGCAGACCAAGGAGAACGGGGTATCCGAGGACGTGGCGGACTTCGTCATCCCCCTCTGCGCCACCATACACCTGTCGGGGAGCACCATCACCATCACCAGCTGCGCCGTCGCAGTGATGATGATGCACGGCATGAGCTTCTCCTTCGCCACCATGTTCCCCTTCATCATGATGCTGGGGCTAATGATGGTGGCGGCCCCCGGGGTACCCGGTGGGGCCATCATGGCGGCCCTTGGGGTGCTCCAGTCCATGCTTGGCTTCGGGCCGGACATGCAGGCCCTCATGATCGCCCTCTACATCGCCCAGGACAGCTTCGGCACCGCCTGCAACGTAACCGGAGATGGAGCCATAGCCATATTGGTGGACAGACTGAAGGACATGTTCATCCCCAAGGCCAAGGAGGCGGCCTGACGGGAAGAAGCCCACTCCCAAACATCACTAGGGGGGCCCTAGGGCCCCCCTAGCCTCAGCCACATGGTCCTCCCGATCCCACATCAGCCCCTGGCGAAAGAACAGTTGGGGAAGAGGCAGACGTCACACCGGCAACATAGCCCCCCAACCCCCCAGCTTCTGACCTGACCTTCCGGCACGTCAAGCCCGGCGAAGAGGAAGGGCAGCAGCCGGTCCAGGGTGGTCCTCTCGTCGTGGACCACGCAGGCGGGGGCGCCAACCACCGGCACCTGACCCCGCCAGCCCAGCATCAGCATGCTGCCCGGCAGGGAGGGGACCCCCTGGAATGAGATCCGGTGGCACACGGACCGTATGGCCCCAGGAGTCCTGTCATCCACATCCACGCTCATCCCGCCGGTGCAGATAACGAGCTGCGACCCAGCGGTGACAGCATCCATAACGCTCTGGGCTATCTCCTCCATCTGGTCCGAGGCGAACCACTGGCCAACCAGGCTGCCGCCGAACTGTGCCAGCTTCCTCTCCAGCTTTGAGCGGAACGCGTCCTCCACAAGCCCCTTCTTGAACTCCGATCCGGTGGTGACAAGCCCAACCTTCAGGGGCCTGAAGGGCAGCACCCGAATGGGAGAGGCCGCGGAAAGGGCCCTGTCCACCTGCTCCCGGCTCACCACCAGGGGCCGTATGCGGAAAGCGGCCACCACCTGGCCCTCCCTGACCATCCGGCCCTCCTCCAGGGTGGAGAAGATCCAGTCCGGGTCCTGGTTTATCCGCTCCACCGACCCGGCGTCAAATAGGAGAAGTCCATCCCAGAGGGCCCGGAGGGAACACCGCCCCTCGTCGGGGCCCTCCACCCGAACCCCCTCACCGGCCACCCGGTCCGCCATGGCCAGGGCCGCGTCGTCCTCGTGCACCTCGTACTCCTCCAGGATCAGCACCTGCAGGTGCTCCCTGCCCATGGACAGCAGCACCGGGATGTCCTCCCTTGTCACCACGTGCCCCTTCTTGAACCTGGCCCCCTTGTAGCCCCTCTTGGGGTCTATCATGGTTAGGTCGTGGGCCAGCTGCATCCCCACCGAATCCTCGACTCGGTAAGTCTCAACCCTCATTCCATCCCCTCCAACCTCGTCTTCATTCCCCCAACGGGGCTCACAACAGCGAATTTAACACTCTCCGCAGGCCACCTCTATCCTGTCCGGCGGCACCGCAAAGGCCCAATCCACCCCCTCGACAAACTCTCCCAGGAGGGAAGAGGATCTTGGAACGTCCACCTGCCAATGGCGTTCCGACCTGACCTCCAGCCTCACAAAGGAGGGCATGGGCAACACCTCCTCCACCACCCCTCGGAAGACGTTCCTAACTATGCGGGAGTCCACCGGCAGATCAGGATGTATCGGCTTAACCGCCTCGGGGGATATGAAGGCCACAACCCGCCCTCCCCGAAGCTCCTCCCTATCACCCAAATAAAGGGCGCCCCAAGCGCAAAGGAGGTGCCAGCCATCCTCCCGCCTCTCCAGATCCCCCTCCACCAGGTTCCCCCACCCGAGGGCACCGTAGACCGAGGCGGTCCTGGATGGATCAAGCATCTCCTCAATCCGGAAGGTCTCCTTAATCCTACCCTGGTCAACCACGAACACCACATCCCCAAGGGCACATAGATCGTCCATGTGATGGGTCACGTAGATAACCGGTATGCCACTGCCCCGCTGGATGGCCTTAAGCTCCCGCCTAAGGCTCCTCCTCAAAGGTCCGTCCAAAGCACTGAACGGCTCGTCCAAAAGCAGCATATCCGGCTCACTGGCCATCGCCCTGGCCAGCGCCACCCTCTGCCGCTGGCCCCCCGATAGCTGATGGGGGTACCGGTCCTCCAAACCCTTCAGGCGGACCAACTCCACCCACCGGGCCACACTATCCAAGGTGCCACCATACCTTGCCCCAAAGGCCACGTTCTCCAGCACCGTCATGTGGGGGAATAGGGCCAGGGACTGGAAACACAACGATACCCGCCTCCTGTGGGGCGGAACCCAAACGCCTCTGCGGCTGTCCGCCAGGATCCGTTCCCCCAGACGGATAAAGACATCTCTGGGCCTCAGAAGCCCCGCCAGGGTCCTGAGGATGGTGGTCTTGCCGGAACCGCTGGGACCGAACAGGACCCCAACCTCGCGATCCATCGAGAACTCCGCCTGAAAGTCCATTCCCCCTATCTGGTGGGCCAGACGCACCTCAGCGAAGCTCCGCATGGTTATCCTCCAGGGCCCTTATGGCCCAAAGACAGGAGATCCCCACCATCACCAGCAAAGCGGATGCCACATGAGCCCCCTGAAAATCCAGGCTCTCCACCCGGCTGTAGATGAAGAGGGGCAAAGTCTGGGTTACCCCAGGCATGTTCCCCGCCACCATAAGGGTGACTCCGAAGTCCCCCAGGGCTCTGGCGGAAGCCATGGCCAGGCCAGCCGCGAGGGTCCGCCGGGCCAGCGGGAGCGTGACGGTGAGGAAAACCCGGTGGAAGGGGGCACCAAGAACCATGGCGGCCTCCTCCAGGGTCCTATCCACCGACTTGAAGGCCGCCCGAGCGGACTGAACCATTATGGGCAGCGACGGGGTTACCGCCCCGAGGACCACCGCCGGGAAGGAGAAGAGGATCCCCGCCTCCTTCAGCACCGGCAGACCGGCCAACAGCGAGAGCAAGTAAAAACCCACCACCGATGGGGGTAGCACCACCAGAAGCTGGATGCCAATCGCCAAAAACTCCCGACCCGGGAAGTTGCACCTGGCCAAGACCCACCCCAGTCCCCCGCCCAAAACCACCAGGATAGGAACCGCCATGGCCAAAACCTTCAGGCTCACAAACAGGGCATCGAGCACTTACATCACCTGACCGTGAAACCGCTGGCTTCAAGGATCCGTCGGGCCTCCGGACCGATCAGGTAGCGCACTAACCGGACCGCATCTTCCTTGACCCCCTTGGGAACATATATTACGAATTGGTTCCCCTCCCCGGGAATCTGAACCCAACGGCCTCGCCCCACCTCCATCGCCGACGATAGATTGGCTATGGCCGCATCTGCCCCACCCGCCATGGCCACCGCCAGGGCCCTCTGGGGGCCACCCCCGATGGCCAGCCGCCGGGAAGCCAACATCTCATCCCACAGCCCCTCCCGCTTCAGGTACTCCCGGGCGGATCGACCGTAAGCGGCGGTTTCCGGGTCCGGTATGGCAAGCTTGATCTTCCGCTCCTTCAGATCCTTTACGGTCAACGGGGGATCCACAGGGCTCCACATAACCATAGGGCTGTATGCAAGAACCCGGTCCTTCACCATCACCCCCTTGGACTCAACAAACTTACCCCAGTTTGGCTCCGACAAGATCAACAAATCCAACTCTGCACCCATTGAGGCTTGACGAGCGAGGTTGCCCGATACGTCATAGGTCACGCTAACCTTCGCGCCGGTGGACTCCATATAGTTCCTTATGATCCTCTCAAAAGGGGCCTTTATACCATTCGCAGCCCCTACCTTCAGATCAGCTCCAAGGGCCGGAGGAGCTGCCCAAACCCACATCAAGGCCAACACCGGGATAAAACGCCTCATCCTCTCAATCACTTGACAGCCCCTCCCTATCCTTTCTCATGCAGTCCGCACAGATACCGAACACCACCATCTGCTTTCCCTCCACCTTGAAGCCCTCGGGAACCATAACCCGGGGCATGGGCTCCCCATCAAAACACCACATCCTTCCACAGCGGAGGCAGAGACCGTGAGGGTGATCCCCCGGGCATCCGCATTGGGAAGCAGGGTTTGCACAGTAACGGAAAGCCCCATCCAACCCCAACACCCGGTGGATAAGTCGTCCGGTCAACAACACATCCAGGTTCCTGTACAAAGTCACCTTGTCGACCTTTGGCTCCAAGCCAGCGATGATCTCCTGATAGGATAACGGTCGCCCAGCGGATCTCAGCGCCACGAAGAGCCTGCGCCGAAGGTCCGTGAGCCTGACACCCCTGAGCCTGAAAAGGGGATCCACCTCCACCGCATCACCTCCCAATAACCCACACAAAAATGCAACTTGGTTGCGCTGGATACCCGGGGAACATTGTAATCCCCATCACAAGAAAGCGCAACCAAGTTGCATTTTTTGAGCTGAAACCTATGATGGAACCACAAATGAGGTGTCGTTTCGGTTCATGAACCTTATCCAAGTCCTGCCCCCTAGGTATCTTTCGACCATGTGGGCCACCTTCTCCGCCAGCCCGATCAGCTCCGTCTTAGAGAGGTGACCGATGGAGTCGACGTTTATGGCACAGTCTGTGGTCCCCTCAGTTATCTTGCTCACATCCCCATTTTTCCAACACCAGCATCTACACAGAACCTGGTTCGATGCGGAGTCCACGTAGATAAGCTCCCCGGGGCGAGGCTTCTCCTCTTCCTCCGGCCTTCCCAGCGGACGGTAGATCTCGTCCCCTCTGGCGGGTCTCAGCTCCAGGTCCCCCTGGATGGCCGAAAGATCGTCCCCCCCACAAGGGACCAGCCCAGAAAGGCTCGCCATGTTGAAGATACCCACCAAGGGGTTAACGAAAGGAACCGATCCCCCCCTCCTTATCCTTCGCACCAGGTTCACCACCGACGGGGGCATCCGCTTGGGGTTGAAACCCATTGACCGAAAGGCCTCCTCCAGATCCGACAGCCTGTCGCAGGACTCGCTCAAAGGATCCGACCTCACCATCGCCACCAGGGACTGAAACTCCTCCTCCAGCTCCGGCACAGCCCTCCGGTTGTCCGCCCCCCGGACCACCACCACCGCCCGGGAGAAGGACGGAAGGACCTGGAAAACCTCGTTGTATACCCTATACTCCATTTCATATCACCTCCAGATGGGTTAGGGGGCATTTTATATGATCCCCCATATCCGGGCAAGCACCACAAAACCAAAGGTAGCGATGGATTCAAAACCACACCTAACCCCCTTGACATAACAGGAATGGACCAATAGAATCCTCGTCAATTTATCCCATGGGAGCGATCCCACAGGCCAGTACAGGGGGGTGTGCAGGGTGAACCATCACCGATTGGGCTCGATCATGGAAACCGTAGTCATAAATTCGTTCAGCCTGCTGGTCCTCCTGGCGGTCATCTCCCGGGGGATTGATCTTGGCGCGTTGGTGGGCTTCATCCTGATATCTCTGCTGTCCCTGCTGGTACTGCTGGTACTGGTGCTGATTATAGGCCCCAGTCCCGATCCGGTGCGGACCTAAGCTGAAGGGAATCAGGCTTAGATCGAGTCGACCGGGGCGGGACCTTAGGCACAAGGGGTCCCGCCCCTCGATTTTTACGAAGGGAGGCGGTCACATGACCAGGACCTTGAGCATATTGGCGGAGGACCACCCGGGGGTCCTCATGAGGATAGCGGGGCTCATCTTCCGCCGGGGCTACAACATCCGGAGCCTCAGCGTGGGGCACACCCACCTGGATGGGATATCCCGATTCACCATCGTGGTGGACGCGGACCGGCGGGACATAGCCCCCCTGATGGGGCAGCTCTCCAAGCTGGTGGAGGTCCTGGAGGTGCTGGAGCTAAGGGGGGACCGAATGGTGGAGCGGCGCATCGCCCTGGTCAAGGTGGCGTGCCCGGTGGACATGAGGGACCAAATCCTGAGGATCGGCCAGGTGTTCCACTGCCGGGTGGTGGACCTGGGGCAGGAGGCGGTGACCTTCGAGGTCACCGGTGAACCCCAGAAGATCGAGGCCTGCGTCAAGGCCATGAGGCCCTACGGGATCCTTGAGGTGGCCTCATCGGGCTCCGTGGGGATGACCCGGGCGGACCTGGACGTGGCGGAGGAAAGCGTTCCCCATCTGGTGCTGGCCTGCTGAGCTTTTCGATTTCAAACCTAACATGAGGAGGAGATGGAGATGGCGAAGGTTTTCTACGATCGGGATGGGGATCTGTCGGTTCTGTCCGGCAAGACGGTGGCGGTGCTGGGCTACGGTAGCCAGGGGCATGCCCACGCCCAGAACCTGAGGGACTCGGGGGTCTCGGTGGTGGTGGGACTCAGGGAGGGCAGCCCCTCCTGGAGCTCCGCCCAGGCGGACGGTTTCCAGGTGTTCCCCACCGAGGAGGCCGCTTCCCGGGGTGACGTGGTCATGTTCCTCATGCCAGACCACGTCCAGGGGGAGACCTTCCAACGCGTCCGGGGCTCCCTCAAGGAGGGGGCCGCCCTGGCCTTCGCCCACGGGTTCTCCATCCGCTACGGCACCGTGGTGCCCCCGGAGGATTGCGACGTTTTCATGATCGCCCCCAAGAGCCCGGGACACCTGGTGAGGCGCATGTACCAGGAGGGCAAGGGGGTGCCCGCCCTTCTGGCGGTCCACCAGGACGCCTCGGGCCGGTGTCGGGACCTGGCGTTGGCCTACGGCTGCGCCATCGGCTCCGGCCGGGCGGGGATAATCGAGACCACCTTCCCGGAGGAGACCGAGACGGACCTCTTCGGCGAGCAGGCGGTCCTCTGCGGGGGCGTGACCGAGCTGGTGAAGGCGGGGTTCGAGACCCTGGTTGAGGCGGGGTACCAGCCGGAGATCGCCTACTTCGAGTGCCTTAACGAGCTGAAGCTCATCGTTGACATGATGTTCGAGGGGGGCATCTCCTGGATGCGCTACTCGGTGAGCGACACCGCCAAGTACGGGGACATGGTCGCGGGGCCTAGGGTGATCGGGGAGGCCTCCCGCAGGGCCATGAGGGAGCTCCTGGAGGACGTGCGCTCCGGGGCTTTCGCGGAACGGTGGCTCAAGGAGAACCGGGAGGGGCGCCCCAACATGAACCGGTGGGCCCGGGAAGAGGCGGAACACCAGATCGAGAAGGTGGGGCGGGAGCTCCGGGGGATGATGCCCTGGATGGAGCCCAAGTCGCCCCCCGTAAGGTGAGGAGGATCGGCCATGACCAGGCGAATACGGATATTCGACACCACCCTGAGGGACGGGGAGCAGGCGGCGGGGGTGAACCTCAACCTCCACGAGAAGGTCCAGATAGCCCAGCGGCTGGACGCCATGAAGGTTGACGTGATCGAGGCCGGGTTTCCCGCCGCCTCCGACGGGGACATGGAGGCGGTCCGGGCGGTGGCCCGGATAGCCAGACACGCGGCGGTGGCGGGGCTCGCCAGGACCCGGGAGAACGACATACTGAGGGCCTTCGAGGCCCTCAAAGGGGCCCTTCGCCCCCGGATCCACGTGTTCATCGCCACCAGCCCCATCCACATGGAGCACAAGCTGAAGCTCTCCCCCCGGGAGGTGCTGGAGGAGATCCGCCGGGGCGTCACCCTGGCCAGGAGCCTGGTGGAGGACGTGGAGTTCTCCGCCGAGGACGCCTCCCGCTCGGAGATCCCCTTCCTCAAGGAGGCCTTCTCCTTGGCGATCCAGTGCGGCGCCACCACCCTGAACATCCCCGACACGGTGGGCTACGCGGAGCCCTCGGAGTTCGGCCAGTTCGTCCACTCCGTGATGGAGGCCGTGGGGGCCGGGGACTCGGTCACCTGGTCGGTCCACTGCCACGACGACCTGGGGCTGGCGGTGGCCAACTCCCTGGCGGCGGTGATGGCGGGGGCCAACCAGGTGGAGTGCACCGTGAACGGCCTGGGGGAGCGGGCGGGGAACGCCTCCCTGGAGGAAGTGGTCATGGCCCTACGCACCCGAAGGGACCTCTTCAAGGCGGAGACCGGTATCAGCACCCCCCTCCTCTACCCCACGAGCCGGTTGGTGAGCCGCCTTACGGGCATACCGGTCCCCCCCAACAAGGCCATCGTGGGGGACAACGCCTTCGCCCACGAGTCGGGGATCCACCAGCACGGGGTACTGTCCAAGCGGGAGACCTACGAGATCATGGACCCAAGGGACGTGGGGGCCCCCTCCTCCTCACTCATCCTGGGCAAACACTCGGGCAGCCACGCCTTCCGGGAGAGGCTGAACGAGATGGGGTACAACCTGTCGGAGGAGGACTTCAAGGCGGCCTTCAAGCTCTTCAAGGACCTCTGCGACCGGAAGAAGACCGTCACCGACCAGGACATAGAGGCCATCGTGGCGGACCGGCTGGTCACCCTGCCGGAGACCTGCGTCTACGAGCTGGTGAACTTCTCCGTCCAGGCCGCATCGGACATGGCCTCCGCCACGGTTACCCTCAAGGTCCAAGGGGAAGAGCACACCGACGCGGCGGCGGGCAACGGGCCGGTGGAGGCCGCATATCGGGCCATCGACCGGATAACGGGCCTTTCGCCGGACCTCAAGGAGTTCCGCATCTCCGCCGTAAGCGGCAGCTCCGACTCCCTGGGGGAGGCGTCGGTGGAGATATCCCTAGAGGGGCGGGCCGCCCTGGGCCGGTGGGCCTCCACGGACGTGATCGAGGCCGCCATAGGGGCCTACGTTAACGCCCTGAACCGCCTGAGCCTCTTGGGGGTGACCTCCAATGGCTAGGACCATGATACGGGCCATCATGGCCAGGAACGGGGGCCAAGGGGAGGAGGGGCAGGTGGTGAAGGTGCGGGTGGACCTCGCCTTCGCCAACGACATCACAGCCCCGCCGGCCATAACCGAGTTCCGACGCATGGGGGCCCGGCGGGTCTTCGACCCGGACCGGTGCGCCATAGTTCCCGACCACTTCACCCCCCCCAAGGACATTGCCTCCGCTGAGCAGCTCAAGGTCTGCCGAGAGTTCGCCCGGGAACAGGGACTCCTCTTCTTCGAGCCCGGCAAGTGCGGGGTGGAACACGCCTTCCTCCCCCAGGAGGGGTACGTGCTCCCCGGGGAGGTGGTGGTTGGGGCGGACAGCCACACGTGCACCATGGGGGCCCTGGGGGCCCTGGGCACCGGCATGGGCTCCACGGACCTGGCGGCCATATGGGCCCTGGGTCACACCTGGATGAAGGTGCCCCCCACGGTGAGGGTCCACCTGGAGGGGAGCTTCAAACCCTTCGTGGGGGGCAAGGACGCCATGCTCCACATCATAGGGACCCTGGGGGTGGACGGAGCCCGGTACCGGGCCCTGGAGTTCCACGGGGATGGGGTGCGCTCCCTATCCATGGACGGCCGGATGACCATGGCCAACATGGGGATCGAGTGCGGCGCCAAGGCGGCCCTCTTCGTCCCCGACGAGGCCACCCTGGCCTACGTGGCCCCCAGGGCCCGGCGATCCTTCGAGCCCGTGTACCCGGACCCGGGGGCCGCCTACGAGAGGGAGCTGACCGTGAGGCTGGACAGCCTGCCCCCCCTGGTGGCGTGCCCCAACCTGCCCTCCAACGTGCGCCCCGCCAGGGAGCTCCGGGACGTGGAGATCCACCAGGTCTTCATAGGATCCTGCACCAACGGGCGCATTGAGGACCTGCGTCAGGCGGCAAAGGTCCTCAAGGGACGCCGCCTCCACCCCAGCGTCCGAGGGGTCCTTATCCCCGCATCCCGCAGGGACATGGCCGCCGCCATGCAGGAGGGGCTGATGGAGGTCTTCATGGAGGCGGGGTTCTCCATCTGCACCCCCAGCTGCGGCCCCTGCCTAGGGGGGCACCTGGGGATCCTGGCGGAGGGGGAGGTGTGCGTCTCCACCGGCAACCGGAACTTCACCGGCCGGATGGGACACCCAAGGAGCCAGGTATACCTGGCCAGCCCTGCGGTGGCCGCCGCCAGCGGCGTCATGGGCAGGATCTGGGATCCGTCGGAACTCCAGTGAGGGGGGATACCATGAGAACCTTTTGCGGCAACGTTTGGGCATTCGGGGACAACGTGGACACCGACGTGATAATCCCCGCCAGGTACCTGACCACCCACGCGCCGGAGGAGCTGGGACGACACTGTATGGAGGACCTGGACCCGGACTTCCCCTCCAAGGTCCAAAGGGGGGACATGCTGGTGGCGGGGGAGAACTTCGGGTGCGGCTCCAGCCGGGAGCACGCCCCCCTGGCCATCCTGGGGTGCGGCGTCTCCTGCGTGGTGGCCTCCTCCTTCGCCAGGATCTTCTACCGGAACGCCATCAACGTGGGGCTCCCCATCGTGGAGATAGCGGACGCCCGGTCCTTCGCCTCCACCGGGGACCTGCTGGAGGTGGACCTTCCCTCCGGCACCCTGAGGAACCTCACCACCGGCCAGGTCCGGCACGCCCCTCCCCTGTCGGGGATCGCGGGGGAGATCGTATCCTCCGGGGGGCTGGTGAACTACGTCAGAAAGCAGCTGGGGGGTGACGAATAGATGAAATCCTATAGGATCGGCCTCATCCCCGGGGACGGCATCGGCCCGGAGGTGACCGCCCAGGCGGTGAAGGTGATGGAGGCGGCGGGATCCCTTTTCGGCTTCAGCCTTGAGCTGACCCACTACCCCTACGGGGCGGAGCACTACCTGTCCACCCGCCAGGTCCTGCCGGACCATGCGCTGGAGGAGATGGAGGGGCTTGACGCCCTGCTTCTGGGGGCCATCGGAGATCCAAGGGTCCAGCCGGGAATCCTCGAGAGGGGCATCTTGCTGAAACTTCGCTTCCATTTCGACCAGTACGCAAACATCCGGCCCGTAAGATCCTTCACTCCCGGTCCCCTTGGCTCAGTGAACGCAGTGGTTATCCGGGAGAACACCGAGGACCTGTACGTGGGCATCGGATCCACCGGTGACGGGGCGGTCAACCTCCCCCTGGAGGTGACCCGGGGAGGGTACGTGATGAAGGGGCAACTGTCCGCCTTCACTACCCCACCAAAGAGGTTCGCCATGCAGGTGGCGTGGCACACCCTCGATGGGGCCGCCCGCGCCTGCCAATACGCCTTCGACCTGGCGCTGGACCTGGGGGCGGAGGAGGTCACCCTGGCCACCAAGTCCAACGCGGTCCGGGACCTGTACGGGATCTTCGAAGAAGCGTGCCACCAGGTGGCGTCCCAGTATGAGAGCGTTTCCCTGAAGGTGGAGAACGTGGACGCCCTCTGCTACAAGCTGGTCCGCTCCCCCGGGGACTTCCGGGTGATCCTCTGCCCCAACATGTTCGGCGACATAGTTAGCGACCTCCTGGCGGGCATCGGGGGCGGCATGGGGCTGGCCCCGTCGGGCAACGTGGGGGACCGGCTGTCCATGTTCGAGCCGGTCCACGGCTCCGCCCCGGACATAGCGGGCCAGGACCGGGCCAACCCGGTGGCTTCCATCCTCTCGGGGGCCATGCTACTCAGGCACCTGGGGGAGACCTCCGCCGCCGCGGCCATGGAGGACGCGGTCCAGAGGTACCTGTCGGGTCCCGTGGAGGAGCTCCCCATCGAGATGGGCGGGAGGCTCGGCACCCGTGGGGCGGGGGACGCGGTGGTCCAAAGGCTGGGTGAGTCCCCATGAGCGCCATGACCGGCGCCCAGATGGTGGTGAGGGCCCTGGAGGACCTGGGGGTTAGGCACATTTTCGGGATCCCCGGCGGCCCGGTGATCCCCCTCTACGACGCCCTGCACGGAAGCCCCCTGTGGCACCTCTTGACCCGGCACGAGCAGGCGGCGGCCCACGGGGCGGACGCCTACGGACGCATCACCGGGGAGCCCGGAGTGGTGATAGGCACCTCCGGCCCGGGGGCCATGAACCTCCTCACCGGCATAGCCAACGCCTACCTGGACTCCTCCCCCATGGTGGCCCTGGTTGGACAGGTACCCCAGGGGTCAGTGGGCACCGACGCGTTCCAGGAGGCGGACGTGATGGGGGCCACCCTCTCGATGGTGAAGCACTCCATGAGGGCCCGGCGTCCGGAGGAGATCCCCCAGCTGCTGAAGGGGGCCTTCACCATCGCGTCCAGCGGCCGCAAGGGCCCCGTGCTGGTGGAGCTGCCGGTGGACGTCCAGAGGGCCTCGGGCCAATACCGGATGCCCGACCGGGTCCAGTTTAGGGGCTACGATCCATCCCCCGCATACGACCTGTCCTGGGTGGATGAGGCCCGCCACCTGCTGACCCGATCGGAGCGGCCCCTGCTCCTGGCGGGAGGCGGGGTGGTCAGGGCCTTCGCATTCAATGAGCTGATGGAGCTGGTGGAGGAGACCCGCATCCCGGTGGTCACCACCCTGATGGGCAAGGGCTCCATCTCGGAGAGGCATCCCCTATGTCTTGGCATGGTGGGCATGCACGGTAGCCCGGGCGGGAACTGGGCGGTGACCAACGCGGACGTGATCCTGGCGGTGGGGGTCCGTTTCAGCGACAGGACCACCGGGGACCGGGGCAGCTTCGCCCGGGGGGCGTCGGTGATCCACGTGGACGCAGACCCATCGGAGTTCGGCAAGAACATATCCCCCACCGTAAGGGGCTGGTGCGACGCCAAGTCCGCCCTGGGGGCGCTACGCCGGGCCCTGGGGGACTGGCGGGCCCCCGCTGCCTGGGGGGAGGCGATCCTGGGGCACACCGCCCATTCACCCCTTCCCCGGGGGGACGGGATGTCGCATCCATGGGAGGTGATGGAGGCCCTCTCGGAGGTGGCGGGGGGGGGCCTCTACACCACCGAGGTGGGGCAGCACCAGATGTGGGCCGCCATGCACCTGAAGGTGGAGCGCCCCGGGTCCTTCATCACCTCCGGGGGACTCGGGACCATGGGGTTCGGCCTCCCCGCCGCCATGGGGTGCGCCCTGGCCAGCCCCGGCGACCGGGTGATCTGCATCGCCGGGGACGGGAGCCTGATGATGAACGTGCAAGAGCTGGATACCCTGGCCCGGTATAACCTGCCGGTGAAGGTGGTGCTGCTCAACAACCGGTGCCTTGGGATGGTTCGCCAGTGGCAGGAGCTCTTCTTCCAGGAGCGATACTCCAACACCATCTACAACCGGTCCCCAGACTTTCCCTGCCTGGCGGAGGCCATGGGGGTCAGGGGCCTTCGCTGCGAAAGGCCGGGAGAGCTCCGGGGCAGGCTGGAGGAGATGATGGGGTTGGAGGGGCCGTGTCTCCTGGAGGTGCCCATCCCCCAGGAGGACCTGGTGTTGCCCATGGTCCCCGCCGGGGAGCCCCTGGAGCGGGTGCTCACCCACCGGCATCGACTTTGAGGGGAGGTATGGATCTTGATCAGCGAGCAGGTCAAGCGGGGCCCTGCCAGGGCTCCTCACAGGGCCCTGATGAGGGCCTCGGGCTACACCGCATGGGAGATGGATCGCCCCTGGATAGGGGTTGTAAACTCCTACAACGCCATCGTGCCCGGCCACGTGCATCTGAGGGAGCTTGCGGAGGCGGTCAAGGGGGCGGTCTACGCCCACGGGGGGTTGCCACTGGAGTTCCCGGTGATAGCGGTCTGTGACGGAATCGCCATGGGCCATCGGGGTATGAAGTACTCCCTGCCGAGCCGGGAGGTAATAGCCGATTCAATAGAGATAATGGCCCGGGCCCACGGCTTGGACGGGCTGGTGATGATAGGAAGCTGCGACAAGGTGGTGCCCGCCATGGCCATGGCAGCGGCCCGACTGGACATTCCCTGTGTCCTGCTCAGCGGCGGTCCCATGCTGGCAGGCCGGGTCGGGGTGGAGCCCCTGGACCTGTCCCAGGCCTTCGAGGCGGTGGGGGCCCACTCCCGGGGCATGATGGACTCGGACCGGCTGGCCCAGGTGGAGGCCGCCTGCTGTCCCGGGGTTGGGAGCTGCGCCGGGATGTTCACCGCCAACACCATGAACTGCCTCACCGAGGCCCTGGGTCTTGCCCTGCCGGGCAACGGCACCGTGCCGGCGGTTTCGGCGGAGCGGCGCCTCCTGGCCAAGGAGTCCGGTCGGGTGGTGATGGAGCTGGTCCGGCGGGGTATAACCGCCCGGCAGGTACTGACCCTGGAGGCCTTCGAGGACGCGGTGGCGGTGGACATGGCCCTGGGGGGCTCCACCAACTCGGCGCTCCACCTGATAGCCATCGCCCGTTCGGCGGGGGTGGAGCTAACATTGGACCACTTCGACCGAATATCACGACGAGTGCCCAACCTCTGCCGGTTGAGCCCCGCGGGAGCGCACCGAATGGAGGATCTGAACTACGCTGGGGGCATTCGGGCCGTTATGGGGGAGCTGTTGAGAGGCGGGCTTCTAAAAGGCGAGCGGATCACCGTGGCGGGTAAGATCCGGGAGATCTGCGGGCTCTCAAGGGCGGACGGGGAGGTCATACGCCCCCTCGATAATCCGCGATCCCCCGAGGGGGGCATCGCGGTGCTAAAGGGGACCCTGGCCCCCATGGGATCGGTGGTGAAGCGCTCTGCGGTGGACCCATCGATGCTGGTTCACCGGGGCCCCGCCAGGGTTTTCGACTCCGAGGAGATGGCCATGGAGGCGGTGATAGGGGGACACGTAAAGGAAGGGGACGTGGTGGTCATCCGCTACGAAGGTCCCAAGGGAGGGCCGGGCATGCGAGAGATGTTGTCGGTGACCGCCGCCCTGGCGGGACAGGGACTGGACCGGTCCGTGGCCTTGGTGACCGACGGCAGGTTCTCCGGCGCCACCCGAGGCGCATCGGTGGGTCACGTGTCCCCCGAGGCAGCGGAAGGGGGCCCCATAGGGCTGGTCGAGAACGGAGACCCGATAGAGATAGACATCCCGAACCGCCGGATTGACCTGATGGTCGACGAGGCGGAGTTGGCAAGGCGCGGCCGGGAAAGGCGAACCAAGGCTCCGGAGGAGGACTCCGTGGCCCTCTTGAGGTTCGCCAGGATGACCAGCTCCGGAGCCACCGGAGCCATCACCATCACCAAGGGGGAGGGGAACTGACATGCTGGTTTACGTTAACGGCGAACTGCTGCCCAAGGATGAAGCCAAGGTATCGGTCTTCGACCACGGCTACCTTTACGGCGATGGGGTCTTCGAAGGGATCCGAGCCTACCGGGGCAGAATCTTCAGGCTCAAGGAGCACCTGGACCGACTCTACGACTCCGCCAAGGCCATATGCCTTTCGGTGCCCCTGAGCAAGGAGGAGATGAGGGAGGTGTGCGTTAAGACCTGCCGGGCCAACGGGATAGTGGACGGCTACATCCGGCTGGTGGTGTCCCGTGGCGAGGGGGACCTGGGGCTTAACCCTTACAAGGCCCCCAAGCCAACGGTGGTCTGCATAGCCGCCACCATCCAGATGTATCCAGAGGAAATGGTTAGACGGGGGCTGAACATAATAACCGCCGCCACCCGCAGATCCTATGGAGAGGTACTCTCACCCCAGGTGAAGAGCTGCAACTACCTGCCAAACATAATGGCGGTGATGGAGGCGCTGAACGCCGGAGCCCAGGAGGCGGTCTGCATGAGCCGCGAGGGATACGTGGCGGAGTGCACCGGGGACAACATTTTCGTGGTAAAGGACCGGGTGGTTAAGACACCGCACCCGTCATGCGGGATCCTTAAAGGCGTAACCCGAGACGCGGTGATCCAACTGGCCCGGGAGATGGGCCTGGAGGTGGAGGAGGGGCATCTTACCCGTTACGATCTCTACACCGCGGACGAGATATTTCTCACCGGCACGGCAGCGGAGGTGGTTCCGGTGGGGCGGATAGACGGCCGTCCCGTCGGGGAGGTCGTTCCCGGGGAGGTGACCATGCAACTCCGGGAGGCCTTCCAACAGCTGGTACAGCGGGAGGGGCACCCCATATACGATTGACGAAGGTGGCCCCCCACCCTCCGGGGGGCCCTATCCATCCCGGGGGATCCAAACGATCATCCCCACCTTAAAACTTGTATTCCCACTCTTTATTGTCTATGATCGCTTTCAAGGAAAACGATCAAGGGGGAAAAGCCATGACCCAAGAGGAGTTCTACTGGGACCTGAAGGCCAAATTCGAACATGCTCTCTCGAATCACGGAATAGGAAACGAGCCGGTGACCGTCACCTGCAGGGCCCTCTCCACCGAAGAGGCCATCGGACACACCAAGAGACGGGACTTCCCCATAATCACCGGCAAGGACGTGATGATACAAGCCCAGTTCCGATCCAGTTTTGGGCAGGCCTTCACCGAAGCCCCCATGACCTTCCAGGGAACCCTGCATCAAGTGCTGTCCCTGGACCTCGCATCGGACCCACACGCCAGGGGCCTCTTCGTCGCCACCCTCAACGCGGTGATGAACCAGCTGGGACTCTGCGACGGAACCATACACTGCAGAACCGATGGGCCGGAGCTATGCGCCCTGGACATGCTAAACCACCTGCGAACCCACCACCCCAACGAACGCCGCATCGCCCTGGTGGGCTACCAACCCGCCATCCTGGAGGCCCTGGCCAACAGCGAATACCAAGTTAGGGTCCTCGACCTGGACCCCACCAACGTGGGCCACACCCGCTACGGCATCACCGTGGAGGACGGGATCAGGGACTACGAAAAGGTCATCCTGGAATACGCGGATCTGATCCTATGCACCGGAAGCACCGTTTGCAACGGAACCATCGTCAAATACCTGGGGCTCAACAAACCGGTGATCTTCTTCGGCACCAGCATATCCGGCGCGGCCCAGCTTATGGGCCTTGAAAGGGTCTGCTTCGCCCACAGGTACGTCTAACCGAAAGCGTCCCTCTTCAAGTAAGCCGAAAACGGTCCGCCGACATTACACAGAAGCCTTCCTTCCTTGAGTGTGGGGGAACCCCTGAATCCCTATAGTAGCTTCCCTGGAATTCGCCCCTTTACAACACCCTTTTCGAGTTATATACTGACTCGCATGATAGACAGTCTGATCACCTCCAAGACCCGCATCAAGCTATTGATGAAGTTCTTTCTGAACCCCGGCACCAGCGCCTACCTGCGCGGTCTGGCCGACGAGTTAGGCGAATCGACCAACTCCGTGCGGGTGGAGCTGAACCGCCTGTCCGAGGCGGGCCTGCTCGAGTCTGCCGAGGAGGGACGCACCAAGGTGTACCGGGCCAACACGGCCCATCCCCTCTTTCCCGAGGTACAGCGCATGGTGGCCAAGACCGTGGGGCTGGACAAGGTGGTGGAACAGGTGGTGAGCCGCCTGGGGAACGTAGAGCTGGCCTTCGTGACTGGAGACTACGCGAAAGGCAAGGACTCGGGGCTGATCGACCTGGTGCTGGTGGGGGAGATCGACAAGGGCTACTTACAGAGCCTCATGCCGAAGCTCGAATCTATCATCAACCGCAAGATCCGCCACCTGGCCCTAACGCATGCGGAGTTCGAAAAGCTGAAACCATGTTTCCAGTCGGAGCCCATTCTCGTGGTGTGGGCCAACGGCTCGGGAAGATTCTAGGAGGGAACCGCATGTCCGTCTCCGGGAAAGCCCGCATTGGCGGCGTGGCCTTGAATAAGATAATCGAGTGGAATTTTGACACCCCGCACCCCACGGACAACCAGGTTAAGGGGGCCTACACCAACCCCAAGAGCGTGTACGGGTTCGGGCACATGGACTTTTACCGCCACTGCCTGGACGCGCTCGAAAACGGGAAGGACGAGCTGGTGAATGGAAGGCTCTGGGCCCCCTTCTCTCCCATTAGCTACCAGGAAGAGGAGGGGATTCCCACTTTTCGGAAGAGATCCTGGTCTATACCCAAAATGCCCAGGGTAAACGGACGAATATGGATAAGGCAGGCTTTCGATCTCTTCGAAAGATATGTCAATCAATTCGGAATGCCGGACATTCTTCACGCCCATTCGGCCCTTTGGGGCGGGGTTGCGGCTCAGCATATTGCGGCCCGCTATGGCCTGCCTTATATCATCACCGAGCACTCGAGCGCCTTTGCAAGAAACCTGATCCCGAAACCCCTTATTCCTTACATTCAGGAAGCCTTTTCCCTGGCATCCGAACGCATTGCCGTTTCAGCACCTCTTGCAAGGCTGCTGATGGACCGCTACTCGAAAAAAGACGTCAAGGTCGTCCCCAACGTCGTCCATACGGACTTTTTCGTCCCTCCCAGGGAACCAAGGGCATCGGTGCCCTTCATTTTCCTTACCGTCGCTGCTTTGACAAAAAACAAGGGAATTGACCTCTTAGTCAAAGCCTTTTCCGAAACTTTCAGGGGTAACGAGAATTTCCAACTTTGGGTTGGAGGGGACGGAGAGCAAAAAAACGAATTGGTTTCCCTAGTTGATGCTCTAGGTATCGGCAACCAGGTGCGCTTCCTCGGCCTATTGAGCAGGGAAGGAGTCCGGCAAGCGATGTGGCAGGCGAACGCTTTCGTTTCCTCCAGCTTTGTCGAAACCTTCGGAGTCGTCCTGATCGAGGCGATGTCAACGGGCCTCCCCGTGATCGCCACGCGCTCCGGAGGACCTGAAGATTTTGTGACACCGGAGGTTGGGTTTCTTGTACCTGTGGGCGATCAAAATGCCCTGTCGGAGGGTTTGAACAAACTCTTTGAAACAAGGGGAAACTTCTCGGAACACGCCATTCGGGAATCCATAGTCAGGCGATTCAGCCCAACAGTTATCGCCCGGCAACTCTCAGAAATTTACGAGTCCGTACTGCCACGGAAAGAGAACTGATCTCACAATGAGCGAAACTCCCAGGGATTTCCTGAAAAGATTATTCGCGTTCTCCATGGGTCCTTTGGCATCGGCCCTGATTTCATTCATTACGGTTCCGCTAGCGACGTGGCTCATCTCCCCCGAGGAATTCGGGAAGGCATCCATGTTTTCTTTGGTTCTATCTCTTTTTGGCCTAACCGCGTACATGGGCCTTGACCAAGCTTTCGTTCGAGAATTCAACGCTTACAGCCACAAGACAAAACTCCTGCTACATGCCAGCTTGCCCCCTCTAGTTATTTCGTGTTTTGTTTCAGTAGGGGTTCTTTTTTTCACACGCCGTCTCGCCCTCCTGCTCTTTGGACAACCATCTTTCTTTGGTATTCTCTGTCTAGCCTTGTGCCTTCCGTTGACCATCCTGGAAGGGTTCAACATGCTGGTTATCCGCATGCAAGAACGTGCGAAGTTGTATTCCGGGTTATCCATCGCCCGTCAATTGGTCTATGCGCTTCTCATGGTGGGGTTTCTCTATGCATTAAGGAATTTCCAGGGGATACTACTCGCAACCACTTTATCCAGCCTGATTGCAAGTTTCTCCTTAACCTGGATTAATCGTCAATATTGGAACCCCGCCGGATTAGGAATGGATAGAGAGTTGTTGCAGAGGATTTTTGCTTTCGGTCTTCCCCTTGTCCCCGCCAACATCATCGGGTGGCTGTTCGCCGGTATGGATCGCCTCGCACTTCGGACCTGGTCCGATTTCACCCAGATCGGCCTATACTCCACCGGTTTCAAGATCGCGGGCTTACTCCTCGTTGTCCAGTCCGCGTTTTGCACCTTCTGGGTTCCCACCGCTTACCGATGGTACGAGAGCAAAGAAGCGCCCGAAAAATTCGAGCGCGTTAGCAAAACCATTTCAGCATTGATGTGCCTAACCGGTATCCTGGTCATCTTCTTCCGGCACCTAATCATTCGGATCTTTGCTCCTAGCTATGCCGCTTCTGCCGTTCTAGTTCCCTTCCTGATCTTCTACCCTATCCTTTACACGATATCTGAGACTACCACTCTTGGAATCGCTTTCAGTCGAAAAACGATCTTAAACGTTCTCATCACAATACCGTGCGCCATAATCAACGGTGCAGGAAACGTAATCCTTGTGCCCCGGTACGGGGCTCTTGGTGCAGCGATCTCCACCTCTATCGCCTATCTTGCTTTCTTCTGGTTACGCACAATCCTTTCAAGCTTTGTATGGATCAAGATGGAAGCGAAAGCCCATGCTGCAAATATTGCCTTCCTCTCAAGCGCCGCATTTTTTTCTTTGGTAGAAGGGGGTTCTTTCAACCCAATATTTTCCATCCTTTATTTCGGGCTATTTGGGATAATTTTTTTCTTAAACAGGAATGTTCTTTTTTCGCTTACTAAACCCCTCGCGACTTTCTATAAAAGTAGCAAGCTGTAACCAACCTAAGCATGCATTAGCAAGGTCATTGCAATTTTCTCCCCGGCTTGCCCATTGCCGTAAATAAATTCCGCAATTTTCCCTGGGGTTGTTATCTTGCTCAAACCTTCTTGTATTATTTTTTCTTTATCTGCATCAACAAGGATATTCCACCCCTCATCAATCAACTCGATCCAGGCAGTATCCGGCATCAACACCAATGTATATTGCTCCCCATAGCCAACAAGCCACGAATAAGACATCCTAGGAGGGTGTCCGAAAGGGGTGTATGGGATGGGAGACACGGAAGATCGGCAGGACGAAGTGCAGCGTTGGACGGCAAAGAGGCGTGCAGCAGTTGAGTCCGTATAATTGTGTAAAAATATGAGTCTCTTAAAAAATAAAAGAGCCATATGAAAAACCCTCGGTTAGAATGAAGTTTGCAGACACCATTCTAGGGGAGGAGTTTTGTTATGGCTCAATACCAGATTAGCGTAGATTCCAAACTTTTGCAGCAGTTATTTTTAGGTAATTCTCAGGATGCCGGGGTGGCTGCGTTGTTAGAATCCGTATTGAACCAAGTGTTACAGGCTCAAGCTAGCAAACAACTGGCTGCAGAGCCCTATGAGCGGACGGAAGATCGGCAAGGGTATCGAAATGGTACCTACCCTCACCAACTCACAACACGTGTAGGAACCATCACTCTTCGAGTTCCTCGTATCCGTAATGGCAAATTCTCTACGGAGTTGTTTGCTCGATACCAACGGAGCGAACAAGCTCTTGTCTTGGCGCTGATGGAGATGGTCGTGAATGGGATTTCGACCCGCAAAGTGACCCAGATTACGGAGGAACTATGCGATACGGAGTTTTCCAAGTCTACCGTATCCGATCTCTGCAAGCGATTGGATCCGATCGTAAACGCTTGGAACAATCGCAGTCTTCGTGATTCCCGGTACCCGTTTGTCATTGTCGATGCCCTGGTACTGAAGGTTCGTGAAGAAGGGCGTGATGTTGGCTTATGGAGTAAATGCAGACGGCTACCGTGAAATCCTTGGACTCAAGCTTGGAGACAGCGAGTCGGAAGCAAGCTGGAGCGAATTCTTCTCTTGGCTCAAGATTCGCGATCTGCGTGGTGTGGATCTCATCGTTTCCGATCACCATGGCGGCTTGGTGCGGGCTATCCGAACTCACTTTCAAGGCGTGACTTGGCAGCGTTGCCAAACCCACTTTATGCGCAATATCCTGGATGCTACACCCAAGACGTTACAGGAAGAATTGTACCCGCGTGTACGTGCAATCTTGGATGCACCAGACATGGATACTGCCCGTATGTTGCTTCAGCAGGTTTTAGAGGCTTATGAGGCTAAAGCACCTAAAGCGATGTCGATTCTGGAAGCCGGTTTTGAGGATGCTACAGCAGTTCTTATGTTTCCTGAAAGATACCGAAAACGTCTGCGAACCACCAATGGGATGGAGCGCTTGAACGAGGAGATCCGCCGCCGTGAGCGAGTTATTCGCATCTTCCCAAACCGTGAGTCCGTCGTACGTCTGATTGGTGCTTTACTCATGGAAATTGATGAGAAACGGACGAGTGGAAAGAAGTATCTTGAAATGACCGAATATCTTGAATGGCAGCAAACTCAAGTACAAGAAAGGAAAACCGCACCAGCATATCCGGCGCGGCCCAGCTTATGGGCCTCGAAAGGGTCTGCTTCGCCCATAAGTACCTCTGAGCCTTCCCCCACCAAAGTCCAAGAGGAGGCCACCTCCCCAGTGGGAACTGACAAGATCACTCCCCCCTCAAGGCCTCCAGCGCCAACAGGTAGACCCTGGCGCCGAAGCCCATGATCAACCCCCGAACCACCGGCGTCAAAAGGCTCTCCCGGCGAAAGGCCTCCCGGGCCGCCACGTTGGTCATGTGTACCTCCACCACCGGCGCCGGACACGCACTGACCGCGTCCCTCAACGCAACGCTGGTGTAACCGTACCCCGCTCCGTTTATCACCAACCCCTGGGACCCATAGGCCCGGTGAACCGCCTCCACCAGCTCCCCCTCGTGGTTGCTCTGAAAACACTCCACCCCAACCCCCATCTCCTCCCCCCAGCGACGGCACATGGCCTCCACCTCCGCCAGGGTGACGCTCCCATATATGGCCTCCCGACGACCCAACATGTTCATGTTGGGCCCGTTGATCACGTGATACCTCAACCCCTCACCACCTCCATGAAGGCCCGCCTCAGCTCCTCCACCGACACCACCCGAACCTCCGGACCGCACCGGCCGGGCAACACCATCCTTATCCCCCCGTCCACCGCCTTCTTGTCCCTCAGAACGTAACCCTCCAGCTCCCCCCACTCACCACAGGGCACCACCGGAAGGCCCAACGACCCCAACAGCCCCTTAAGCTCCTCAATCTCCAAAGGATCCGACAGTCCCAGCCGGACCGACAACGCCACGTCCACCATAAGGCCCGCCGCCACCGCATCCCCGTGTCCCACCCTGAAACCGCTTGCCGCCTCGATGCCGTGCCCCACCGTGTGACCCAGGTTCAACACCTCCCGAACCCCCAGCCGCTCGAAGGGATCCCGCTCCACCACCCGGGCCTTGATCTCCACGCACCGCCGAACTCCCATCGCCAGGGCCACCGGATCCCGCCGCCTAAGATCCCCCGCCGCAACCCTAAGCCAACCCCTGAACTCCCGATCCATCATGGCGTACTTGGCCATCTCTCCAAGCCCCTGCCTAAAGTGGTCCCAGCTCAGGGACATGAGGACCCCCACGTGACACACCATTAGGGACGGAAAGGCGAAGGTCCCAACCAGGTTCTTCCCCTGGGGCCGGTTAACACCGCACTTGCCCCCCAACGCGCTGTCCACCTGGGACAAAAGGGTGGTGGGACACTGAACCAGCCTCAGCCCCCTAAGGTACGTGGAACCCGCGAAGGCCCCCACGTCCCCCACGGTGCCACCCCCCACCATCACCACCCAGGAGCTGCGCCGTAGCCCCGCTTCACAGAAGGCGTCGTACAGCCCCTCCGCCACCGACAGCTCCTTGGCCCCCTCCCCACGGGGCACCAGGGACACCCCGCGGCAAGCCACGCCGGAGGCGAACATGGGACCGGTCAGCAGGTCCCCCACCACGAAGGCTTCCCCAAGCTCCGACAGCTCCGCAACGGGACCCCACAGGTCCTCCGCCGCCCCCCCCAGGATCACCACCTCAAGCCCCAGGGCATCGAACCGAAGGCGCTCCGGCGGCACCGTGGGTATGGGCTGGAGCCCCAACCGGTCCGCCACCTCCCGGGCGAGATCCGCCGGAGAACGGTCGCCCCCGTCCAGCGAGAGCTCCGCACCAGCGTAGGACTCCCGCCTTCGATCCATCAGCTCCTCCAGCGACGCCCCCGCCATGGGGGGCCTAGGGCTCCCGGCCAGCCGACGCCTCAGCTCCTCCAACGGGACCTCAAGGCACACCAGCCTCCCGGAGGAGGCCACCTGGTCCCTGATCCGCCGGTCCAGGAGGGATCCACCCCCCAAGGCCACCACGCAACCCCTAAGACCGCATGCCTCCCGCACCACCTGGGCCTCCATCTGGCGAAAGCGGGCCTCCCCGTGAACCCGGAAGATCTGATCCACCGACATGCGGCTTCGCATCTCCACCGCCCGGTCCGTGTCCAGAAAGGGAACCCCAAGCAGCCGGGCCAGCTCCCGCCCAACGGTGCTCTTGCCGGTCCCCATGAAGCCAGTGATGAAAACCGGCCGGTCAATCCCCCGCATCCAGATACCTCACCGCCCTCTCCCGGTACAGCTGAAACCGCTCCCGCAACTCCTCCATCCGGTCCCCCCCGAACTGCTCACCCACCGCCGAGGCGATCACCAACGCCACCACCGCCTCACCCACCACCGACGCGGCGGGCACCGCGCACACGTCGGTCCTCTCCCGGTGGGCCCCCGTGGCCTCCCGGCTCCTCAGGTCCACGGACCTCAATGGGACCCTCATGGTGGGTATGGGCTTCATCCCCAACGTGAGCAACAGGTCCTCCCCGTTGCTCATGCCCCCCTCGATACCCCCGCACCGGTTGGTGGGACGACGGATGCGCCCCCGGTGGATCACGATCTCGTCGTGGGCCTCGTGCCCCCTTTTGGACGCCAGGGCGAACCCGTCCCCCACCTGAACCGCCTTGATCCCCGGTATGGCCATGAGGGCCCCACACAGCCGGCCGTCCAGCCGGCGATCCCACTCCGCATAGGAGCCTATCCCGGGCGGAAGCCCTGCGACCCGCAGGAGGAACGTGCCCCCCAGGCTGTAGCCCCCCTCCATGGCCCCCCGGACCTCCTCCACCAGGGCCGACTCCCCCGCCGGGTCACCGCAACCCATGGGGCTCTCCATGGCCCGCCGCCAGCCCTCCTGGTCCTCCGGCGCACCCACCTGGGCGGAACCGATGGACAGAACTGCGCTTAAGACCCTAACCCCCAGCTCCCCCAGGAGAAGCTTGGCCAGGGCCCCGGCGGCCACCACCGCGGCGCTGCTCCGGGCGCTGGCCCGCTCCAGCACGTTCCTCAGGTCCTCCAGCTGGTGCTTCACCCCACCGGCCAGGTCCGCATGCCCCGGACGGGGACAGCCAAGGGCCCCGGATGCCACCGCCTCTGGATCCAGGGGACCAAAGGGGTCCATGGCGGGCCTCCACCGTTCCCACTCGGCGTTCTCCACCGTGATCCCCACCGGGGCTCCGGTGGTGAGCCCACCCCGAAGGCCGGACCACACGGTGAGACGATCCGTCTCCAACTCCATCCTGGGCCCTCGGCCGAAACCCCGGCGGCGACGCCGGAGCTCCCCCGCTATGGCCTCCTGCGGGACCTCAAGGCCGGACGGGAGCCCCTCCACCACCACCACCAGCCCCCGGCCGTGGGACTCACCGGCGGTAAGGTACCTGATCATCCCCACCACCTCCGTAAAGGGCCATACGCATCTCCTCCAGCGGCGCCTCCATGCGGGTGATGAGCCGGAAGGACTCCGCCCCCTGACCCAAGAGCACCTCTCGGCCATCCACCATCCAAAGACCCATCCCGCCCCCTGCCCGCACGAACTCCGTGGGCCCCTCCCCATACACCAGGTCCAGCCCCACCCCCCGGGGATCGAGGACACCCAGGGCGGCCTCGAGGACCCCCGCATCCCAGGGATTCCCCGGGAGCCCTAGGGACGTGGCGTTCACCAACGCATCCACCCTATCCAGGGCCCTCAACCGGTCGAAGGGGACCACCTGGACCCGGCGGAAGAGCCCCCACCCCCGGGCCAGGGAGGCCAGATCCTCCCCCCCTGCCAGGTTCCTGCAGGCCACCGTCAGCCTGCCGCATCCCATGAGGCCTAACGCCATGGCGGCCCCCAGGGCGGCCCCGCCGGCCCCAAGCAACAGGGCGCTTCCCACCGACGCCCCCCGAAGGGCGAACAGGATCCCGTCCACGTCGGTGTTGTAGCCCAGGACCCGCCTGGCACGGAACACCAGGGTGTTCACCGCCCCCAGGCGGACCCCGTGCCCCACCGGCTCGCAGAGGGAGAAAGCTTCCTTTTTATACGGTATGGTAACGTTGGCCCCAAGGGCACCCAGGGCCCCAAGGCCCCTCACCGCCTCCCCCAAGGCCCCCTCCACGTGGAAGGCCAGGTAGACGCAGTTCAGTCCCGCCGCCCTGAGGGCCCGGTTCTGCATCCTGGGGGAGAGGCTATGGGACACCGGGGAGCCCAGCAGGGCTATGAGACCCGTGGAGGCGTCGATCATGAGACCAGCCCCTTGAGGTGATCGAAGAACTCCGGGTAGGAGATGGACACGCAGGAGGCACCCCGGATCTCCACCGGCCCCGACGCCGCCAGTGCCCCCACCGCCAGGGCCATGGCGATCCGATGATCCCCGTAGGAGTCCACCCGGGCGGGGGACAGGGGAGCTCCACCGTTGCCCTGGATGACCCAGCCGTCCTCCACCTCCCGGATCCTCACCCCCATGGCGCTCAACCCCTGGGCCATGGCGCCTATCCGGTCGCACTCCTTGTGCCGCAACTCGCCGGCCCCCCGGATCTCGGTCTGGCCCTGGGCCAAGGAGGCGGCCACCGCCAACACCGGCAACTCGTCCACCATGGAGGGCACTTGATGGGGCTGAACCTTGATGCCCCGCAGGTTCGAGTGCCGGACCCTCACGTCCCCCACCGCCTCGCCACCCTGGGGTGATCTGGGGTGGACCTCCACATGGCACCCCATGGCCCTAAGGGCATCTAGCAACCCGGTGCGCCCCCGGTTCAGACACACCCCCCGGACCACCAGGTCCGACCGGGGCACCACCGCCCCCGTCACCAGCCAGAAGGCGGCGCTGGACATGTCACCCGGGACCTCCCAGGCGCCGCCGGGCACCCTGTCCACCGGGTAGACGGTGACGGAGAGCCCGTTTCGCCTCACCGGCACCCCCAGGTGCTCAAGCATCACCTCCGTATGATCCCGGCTCAGGTGAGGCTCCGCCACGGTCAGCACATCACCCCCCATGAGCCCCGCCAGGATCAGGGCGGTCTTCACCTGGGCGCTGGGGACCCGAAGCTCAAGCCTGCCCCCCGAGAGACGAGCCCCCCGGATGGACAGGGGCAGCAGCCGCCCCCCATCCCGGCCATCTATCCTGGCCCCTAGGGACCGCAGGGGCTCCACAACCCGCCCCATGGGACGGCCCCTGAGACTGCCATCCCCGGTGATCACCCCGAAGAGCCCCGGCATGGCGGACATGAGACCGCAGAGAAGCCGGGCGGTGGTCCCCGAGTTGCCCGCGTATAGGGGCTCCGCCGGGTCCGAGGGGCCAGAGCCCCTGGATACGCTAACCCGCCCCCCGGAGCGGACCACCGAGAACCCCAGGGCCTCCAGACACCTGAGGGTGGAGGCGCAGTCCTCCCCGCTGGAGAAGTTGTCCACCCGGATCCCCTCGTCAGAGAGGGCCCCCAGGAACGCCGCCCGGTGGGAGATGGACTTGTCTCCCGGAACCCGCAGCTCCCCCTTTAGCCCCGAACAGGGCTCCACCACCACGTCATCCACCAGCACCTCGGCGCAGCTCAACAGGACCACCCCTTTTCTTCTCCAAGCCGGCGCCTCAGGGAGCCAAGCTCCCCCGCCAGATCCTCAAGATCCCCCTGATCCATGGACGCCAGCTCCCCAAGGATGGAGCACAGCTCCCCCAACACCTCCTTAACACTCCCCCGGTTCATGGACAGGACCTGGGCCAGGAGCCAGGGCTGGGACATGGAGACCCGGGTGGCGTCCCTGAAGGACCCGGCGGCCATCCCGAATGCCCCGCCCCCCTGATCCCGCCGCCGGGCCAGCTCCATCAGCCCCAGGGAGATGAGCATGGGAAGGTGGCTCACCACCGCCGCCGCCCGGTCGTGCTCCCCGGGCCCCAGCAGGATCCACCGGGCACCAAGCCAGGAGGCCAGCTCCCGCCCCAGCGCCACCGCCTCATCCCCGGAGCTGGGGCCCGGAACCAGGACGCACACCGCCCCCTTGAAGAGGTCACCGGAGGCGCTCTCAAGACCCCCCGTTTCCTTCCCCGCCATGGGGTGGAAGCCCAGGTAACGGCCGGGGAAGAGACGGTCCAGCTGGAACGCCAGGGGGCCCTTGACGCTGGACAGGTCCATCACGAAGCCCCGGAAGGAGGGGGAGAGCTCCATCGCCAGGGGGATCACCTCCCACGGGGGAACCGCCAGTATCACCAGGTGGCACCTCTCCGCCAGCTCCCCCAGGTCCCGGGCGGCCCCGTCAAGGATCCCCATGGACCGGGCCCGGTCAAGGGTCCCCCGGTCCAGGTCCCAGCCCCACACGGACACCCCCGGGACGGAGGAGAGCCCCATGGCCATGGATCCCCCCATGAGCCCCAGGCCCACTATGCCAACATGGCGACCCGCTCCCACCAGGGCACCTCCCATCTGCCGTTGAGGGCCCTCGTCAGGGCCCCCAGGGCCCCCATAAGGTCCCTGAACTCGTCCAGATCCAACGACTGGTCCCCGTCGCAGAGGGCGTCCTTGGGGGAGGGATGCACCTCCACGATCAACCCGTCCGCCCCGGCGGCCACCGCCGCCAGGCTCATGGGGATCACCATGTCCCGCCTGCCGGTCCCGTGGCTGGGGTCCACCACCACCGGCAACCCGGACAGCCGCTTCACCAGCGGCACCGCCGAGAGGTCCAGCAGGTTCCGGGTGGCCCGGTCGAAGCTCCTTATGCCCCGCTCGCACAGGATCACCCCCGGGTTGCCGGAGGAGACCACGTACTCCGCCGCCTGAAGCCACTCGTCCACGGTGGCCATCATCCCCCGCTTCAGGAGCACCGGCCGGTGGGACCTGCCCACCTCCCTCAAGAGGGGGAAGTTCTGCATGTTGCGGGCCCCCACCTGCAACAGGTCCGCCTCCTCGGACATCCACTCCACGTCCTCGGGGGACATGACCTCCGTGACCACCGGCAGCCCGGAGACCCGGGAGGCCTCCTTCAGAAGCCCAACCCCAATCCCCCCAAGCCCCTGGAAGCTGTACGGGTTCGTCCTGGGCTTGAAGGCCCCGCCCCGAAGGATCGATGCCCCCGCTTCCTTCACCCCAAGGGCGGTGCACACAATCTGGTCCCGGCCCTCCACCGAACAGGGCCCCGCCATTACCACCAGATCCCCACCCCCCACCTCAACGGAGCCCACCCGGACCGGACCGCAAACCCCCGCCTCCCGGCTAACCAAAGGGTACGACGCCCCGGTGGAACGAACCCACCGGACCGGCAGGCCCGATAGGTCCGAGGCGGAGACCCTCCCATGGACCACCACGTAACGGACACCCTCAAGGCTCACCAGCCGGGCCTCTCGCCCCATTTCCGCCAAACGGTCCATGAGGTCCGCAAGCCCCCGTCCTCCTAGCCCCAGATCAACCTCCAACACGGTCATCATCGAACTTCCCCCTCCCTCACAAATGATCCAGATAAAAACGAAGGGCCGGAGCCCCTGGAAATCCGGCTCCGGCCCTTTTGACCCTTATGCTTCAGGTCTATGGCGGGTTATGCGGTTGCACCTGGTAAGAGGTTGGCCGAAGGCCCCGCCGGGGGATGCGGATCTCCATGGAGCAGCGGGCCACTGGCGTAATACCGCCACTGGCCCCCGCTAAAGTAAAAGTAGAAGCTGCTGACCCCAAAGGATCCCATCCTTACGACCACCTTCGGCACCCCCTTCCCCTCAAATCTTATTGGCACGGAATGATACCCCATGGCTCTCACATGTCAAGGGGGAAACGAAAAGTCTGTCAATTAACCCTTCAACTAGCGGCCCAGATGATCCTCCACAAACCTGGCGAACCCCTTGAAGGAGTAGTCCTGCTTCCGGTCCATGTCCGGGTCGATCTTCCTGTAAAAACAGACCGGGATGCAACCCTCCGCCAGGTTCTTGCCAACGCAGGGGGTACACCCCTCCTCATGGTTCACCGGATGGGCAGAGCACTGGTGATCCACGCAGGTGCAGAAGGGAACGCGGGACATTACAAAACCACCTCCAGATTCATTTTAATTTATTATATGGTCTTATCGGCTGGGCCCGGAGGCCACGAGCTTATCCAGGTGGGACGGGTCCCGATGGTCCCCGAAGTAGGACATCCCGGTGTCCAGCCCCCGGATGGCCTCCACGTCCGCCTCGTCCAGGTTGAAGTCGAAGACCGCCAGGTTCTCCACCATCCTCTCCCGCTTCACCGTCTTGGGGATCACCGGGATGCCCCGCTGGACCAGCCACCTCAACACCACCTGGGCTACCGTGCGGCGGTGCTTGGCGGCTATCAGGGTCAGCACCCGGTTGGTCAGCATGCCGCCCCGCCCCCGGGCAAGGGGACCCCAGGCCTGGGGCATCACCCCGTAGCGGGCCAGGACCGCCAGGTCATCCTCCCGCTGGTAAAGGGGGTGCAGCTCCAGTTGGTTCACCGCCGGGGTGGTCCTACTGTGGACCGCCAGGTCCATGAGCCGGTCCCCGTGGAAGTTGCTGACCCCCATGGCCCGGATCAACCCCTCCTGGTACAGCTCCTCCATGGCCCGCCAGCTGCCGTACACGTCCCCGTAGGGCTGATGGATCAGGTACAGATCCACATAATCGAGCCCCAACCGGTCCAGGGACCGAAAGAAGGCCTCCCGGGTCCGGCCGAAGCCCGAGTCGGTGAACCAAACCTTGGTGGTGACGAACACCTCCTCCCGCCTGAGCCCGCTGGACCTTATGGCCCGCCCCACCGCCTCCTCGTTACCGTACATGGCGGCGGTGTCGATGAGCCGATAACCCGCCTCCAGTGCCTGGCTCACGCAGGCCTCGCACTCCTCAAGGCTGCCGGTGTCGTATACCCCGAAGCCGATGACCGGCATCCAAACCCCGTTGTTCAACCTAACCGACGGAACATGGGACAATGAAAACACCTCCACGGATCTAAACCACCACCAGGTACAGCGTCTGCCCCAGCCGGGTCTGGACCTTCTCCAGCCCATCCCTGGTCCCCAGGGAGCGGATCTCCCCGATCGGGGAGGGCCTCCACTGCCCCTCCCCCGAGGACTCCATGAGCTCCCGGGCGGCCCCCACCGGGTCCCCGGAGCCAAGCGCCGCGGCGGTCCTCAAGAGACACTCCTGGTCCTGAACCCCCCGCAGCCCCTCGGGGATCCATCCGGTACGGTGCCTCATGCCCAGCAGGGCCCCCAGGACGGAGGCCAGGGTGTCCGGATCCCCATCCCGGAGGCGAGAGGCCAGCAGGAGCCCCTCGAGTGGGCTATCCCAGTGGAGCCCCAGCAGGAACAGGGCGGATAGGGCGGTGGCGTCCCCGGTGCCCGCCCGGGGCCCCACGCCCCCCAGCTCCCCAAGCCCCTCCATGGGACCCCACCGGAGGGACATGCGCTCCACCTGGACCAACATGGCATCCAGCACCGACTCCCACTCGAGCCGGTAGCGCCCCGGGTCCCAACCGGGGGGAAACCAGCCGGGGGGAAGGTCCTCCTCCCTGAGACGCCCCCAGGTGCCGGCCTGGTCCACTAGGGCGGACCGCAGGTCTTCGTGCCCTCCCCCCTGGACGCCAAGGAACCAGAGACAGAAGGCGTGACACAGGGCCCCCAGCAGGGCCCGGGGATGTCCGTGGGTCATGAGCCCGTCCCTGAAGACCCGGGACAGGGTCCCCTCCAGGTCCCCCGAGACCAGCCCCACCATCACATGGGGGGCTATGCGCATCACCACCCCGTTGCCCCCGGCGGCCACGTACCCCTGAACCCCCAGCCATGGGGGGACCCCCCGAGCCCAACTCCTGGCCGCCTCCAGGGTGGCCCTCCCGGCCCCCCGCTGATACCGGAGCAGGAAGGGCAGCTCCGCAGTGGACAGGTGCTCCTCCCAACGGGGGCTCATCAGGCTCCGGGCCACCGCCAATGTCAGCTGGGTGTCGTCGCTGTACTCCCCGGGCAGGATCCTGACCCGGTCCATCTCCCACAGGGGGAAGCCCCCCGGGGGGGACTCCAGGATCCGCTTCTCCACCCGGGAGCAGCGCTCGTTTGGCCAGCCCAGCGCGTCCCCCACCGCCAGCCCCAGAAGGACCCGGGCGAAACGGTCCGACGGATCCGCAATGGCCATGACGGGGACTACAGGACGGACCGGAATATCCCCACCAGGTCGAGGCGGGACATCCCGGGACGGCCCCGGAGCATCCCCTCCCGGTCCCCCGCCACCTCCAGGGTGGCCCTGGCGTAGAGCTCCGGATCCGGGTCCGAGATCCCCAGCTCCCCCAGGGTGAGGGGACAGCCCATGCGCTTAAGCAGGTCCTCCAGGGCCTCGATTCCCCTCATGGCGGCGGTGAGGTGATCCTCCTCCCGGACTCCGAAGACGTTCCGGGCGAACTGGGCGAACCGCTCGGGCCTGTGGGGGGCGGCGAACCCCATCCAGGCGGGGTTGAGCACCGCCAGCCCAGCCCCGTGGGGCACGTCGTGGATCCCCGACAGGGTGTGCTCCATCATGTGCACCGGGTAGGCCCCCCGGGTCCCCACCTGGACCCAGCCGTTCAGGGCCACCACCGAAGCCCACTGGACCTGGGTCCTGGCCTCCAGGTTGCCCCCCTCCTCAACCGCCACTGGCCCCCACTGGACAACGGCCCTCAGGACCCCCTCGGCGAAGGAGTCCTGGATGGGGGTGCCGTCCACCCCGTTGAAGTAGGCCTCGGTCACGTGGGCTATGATGTCGCTGACCCCGTAGGCGGTCTGGTTTCGGGGCACCGTGAGGGTCAGCTCCGGATCCACCACCGCCACCCGGGGGAACAGGCACTCCGCCTCCACGAAGGCCTTAACCTTAAGGTCCTGGTAGGTTATAACCGCCCCATCGTTCATCTCGGAGCCGGTGGCCGCCAAGGTGGGCACCGTCACGATGGGCAGGGCCCGCTCGGGCAACCGGGGCCTCCGGGGCCCCACGTACATCATATCCCACAGGTCCCCGGGGTAGAAGACCCCGGCGGCCATCACCTTGGCGGCGTCCATAACGCTACCTCCCCCCAGGGCCACCACCACGTCACACCCCTCGGACCTGGCGGCCTCAGATCCCCGAAGGACCGTGTCCAGCCGCGGGTTGGGCTCCACCCCCTCGAAGGGGACCACCGAGACCCCCGAGGCGGACAGGATCCCCGCCACCCGATCGTAAAGGCCGCTGCGACGGGCGCTGCCCCGCCCCATCACCAGCAGGGCCCGCCCGCCAAGGGGACGAACCGCCTCCCCCAACTTCTCCAGAACGCCGGCGCCGAAGATCAGCCGGGTAGGGTTGTAGAACTCGAACTTCAAGGGCCACACCCCCTCGCTTGGCTTGAAAAGGGTTTGAACACGTCCTTCACCATGATAACCCATGCGCCATGGGGTTGCACGTGAAACCCGCGCTTCACAACCGGGCCCCTTTGGCCCATAATCTCCCACAATCAGACCAGCCTAGGAGGGAAGCTTGATGTACCACCAAAGGGAGGACCTGGCGGAGCTACGGGAGCGGATAGACCGGATAGACCACCAGATCATGGACTTGGTGGGACAGCGCCTCCAGGTGGCCCGGGAGATAGGGAAGGCCAAGGGGGACGGCCCCATATACGACCCTCGCAGGGAGGCGGAGGTGCTGGCCGACCGGCTGAAGCGGCACGGGCACCTGGGGGAGGGGCTGGTGCGGGCCCTGATGGCGGAACTCATGGGGGCCAGCCGGAAGGTCCAGGGGGGGCTCACCCTGGCGGCAATGGGGCCCGAGTGGTCCCACTCCCACGAGGCGGCGCTGAGGGCCTTCGGCTCATCGGAGGAGATCCTGTTCGTCAAGGACCCCCGGCGGGGGGTGGAGAGCCTCACCTCCGGGGCGGCGGACCTGGCGGTGCTGCCGGTGGAGAACTCCATCGAGGGGGTGGTCTACCCCACCCTGGACGCGCTGCTCTCCGCCAAGTCGGTGGTGCGCATCGTCCGGGAGGTGAGGATGAGGATCGAACACTGCCTGGCCTTCGGCGGGGAGGACATGGGGAAGATAAGGCGGGTCTATTCCCACCCCCAGGCGCTGGGCCAGTGCGAGGAGTGGCTTGCCCGGAACCTGCCCCAGGCGGAGCTGGTGGAGGTTAGCTCCACCAGCGAGGGGGCCCGACGGGCCCTGGAGGAGGGGCAGGGGGCGGTATGCGGCGCCCGGTGCGCCGCCGCCCTGGGCTTCAAAACCGTGATCCGGTCCATCCAGGACTCCCCAAACAACAAGACCCGGTTCCTGGTGCTGTCCACCAACGGCACCTCCGGGGGCGACAGGACCACCCTGGTCTTCACCCTCCCCCACCGGCCCGGCACCCTGTGCGACGCCCTCTCCGCCCTGGCGGATCAGGGGGTCAACCTGCTCATGATCCAGTCCCGCCCCATACCCCAGAACCCCTTCGAGTACGCCTTCTTCGCCGACATCGAGGGGGATGCGTCCGCCCCGCCCCTGAGCCAGGCGCTTGGGCGCCTCAAGGAGCGCACCGCCTCCCTGACCGTCCTTGGGTCTTACCGGTTCGAGGAGATCTGAACCGTGGTATCATTGTCCCCAAAGCGGAGGTGTTACAGGTGAAAGAGGAGAGACACTGCATACTGATCCTGGGGACCTGCACCGACAGGGCCCGGTGCGGATGGAACTGCATGTTGCTGGCCAACGAGGAGCCCCAGAACCCCAAGCCCCAGGAGGGGAGATCGGGGGAACTCAAGCCAAAGGGGGGATCCAAGACATGATCCGCAAGTTTCATGACATGACCCCCGTGAGGCGGGAGAACCTGCAGGGGGGCGACGGGGGCAGCTGGAACCGGTACGCCATAGCCCCCCACGATGACCTGGATGGAAGCCACTTCAGGATGATCGGCACCATCCGGCTGGACCCTGGGGCCAGCGTGGGGGAGCACGAGCACCTCACCAACGAGGAGCTCTACGTGATCATGGAGGGGGAGGGGCTCTACACCGAGGACGGGGTGGAGCACAAGGTGAGCCCCGGGGACATGCTGGTGCTCCAGCGGGGCCACTCCCACTCCATAAGGAACGTGGGCAAGGGGCACCTCACCTTCCTGGCGGTCATAGTGGACTAGTCAAGGACCAGGCGCCTGATCCTAAGGAGCACCTCCCCACCGCGGGACAGGTGCTCCTTCGCCATCTCCACCTCCTCCCTGGACGGGGGGCGGAGCAGGACCTCACAGCCCGACAGGCGGGAGGCCATAGCCAGCCGGGCCCTCACCTCCATGGCCCAACAGTACATCCGGGCCTCCTCATCCCCCGCAAGGCCCAGATGGAAGGCCCCCATCCGCCAGGCGGCCCAGTCCAGGTGGTCCAGGAGGGCCCGGCCAAGCCAGACCTTGAGGGCCCTCCGGGACAGGTGGCTCACCAGCCCCTCCGGGGCGGCGGCCAGGATCCGGTCCCTCAGACGGGCGTCCCTCGGGGCGAACCAGACCCGCCCCATTGGGTCCCCCTGGGAGATAAGTTCCCCACCCAGGGGGACGGATTGCATCTCCTCCCCCGTGGCCCCCTCGGGGGCTATGGCAGCCATGACCGAGCACGGGTCCGTGGGCACCCCGGGATCCATACCGTGAGCCTCCACCGGACCATCCACCTCAAGACCCCCCAGCCACTCCGGAAGGGGGCTGGCGATCAGTAGCCCCAACCGGGAGAGCCTCCGGGCCTGGACGATCCGCCCCAGTAGCTCCGCCTCCGGATCCCCAAGGGGCCCCCTAAGGTGCACCAGTAGTCGGGCATCAAGGCGCCCCGCCGCCTCCACCAGGGCCTCCTCCGCCCGGTCCATGGAGGAAAGTGACCGGACGTCCACCTTCAGGGCCCTAAGGGCTGAGACAAGGGGGTGACACGAGGGGGAAGGATAGTGGAAGGAAACGTAGGGATCGTCTGAGCCCCCCAGCTCCTCCCGGGCCGCATCCAGGGCGGATGGGCCCGTCACCGCCCAGACCAGGTCGGGACGGTACGCCCCGGAGGCCCGGCGTGGAGATCCCCCGGGGGTCATGGGGGCGATGGCGTGGAAGTCCCTGACGGTGGGACGGGACGACCGGATCCTCTCGTATAGCTCCACCGTCTCCGCCGAGGGGGAGAGGCCGTACTCCCCCTCCAGCCGGGACCGCAACGTCTCAAAGACCTCCGCAGGACCCGCAGACCACCCGGACCGGTGGTAAAGCTCCATCAGCCGCCTGGCGGAAGCCTCGTCCAGGGGGTCCATCTGAAAGGCCCGCTCGAACCAACGGGTGGCCCCCCCGAAGTCCCCCTGGCCCAGCAGGTGCTCCCCCAGGTCCCGGGCGGCGGACACAAAGCGCCGGGCGTGCTCCCGACGGCGCTCCCGGAGCCATTCGCCGAAGGCGGGGGCCCCCTCCAGCTCGAAACCCTCCAGGAACTCCCGTCCAAGCCCGTCCCGGTCATCGTCGGATATCCGGTCGAACCGATCGAACAGGTCCAGGTCAAGCTCCACCCCCGACGGGTCCAGCACCACCACGTCCCGGTCCAGCTCCACCAGCTCCTGGGGCAGGATGCGGCGGAGCACGTAGACCGCGTTCCTCAGGTTCTTCCTGGCGGAGGCCTGGGGCTTGTCCTCCCACAGAAGGTGGCATAGCCTATCTCGGAGCATGCTCCCTTGGTCGAAGAGCATGTACGCCATGGCCTCCAGCTTGCGAAAGGGGAAACGGACCCTCTCCCCGTTCAGCTCCAGGTGAGGGGGGCCCGCCAGGTTGACCTTGAGCAAACCAGCACCTCCCAGCCTTCTAGACAGGGCTATGGTACAACCTCATCCCCCTTAAGGCCATATGGACCCGACAGACGCCCCTCCCCCATGGTCCAGAACCCGTCACACAGCCCCGAGAGCCACGAGGGTTGGTGGCTGGTAACCAGCACCGACGTGCCCCACCTCTCCCGGGCGGACAGGATGGCATCCCGGACCACCTGGGCCCCCTCCCGGTCCACGCTGGAGACCGGCTCGTCCAGGATCAGTACCCGGGGGTGCAATGCCAGCCGGGACGCCAGGGCCACCCGCTGGGCCTCCCCGCCGGACAGCCGATACCAGGGCCGGTCCAGGAAGCCATCCCCCAGGCCCACCATGCGGATGGCCTCCCGGATCCGGTCCTCCCGGTCCGGCATGGACCTGACCGGGTAGGCCACGTTGGAGTAAACGGAGCGCTTCAGCAGGTACGGCTCCTGAAGGAGCATGGTGACCTGCCCCCGCAACGCCCCCTCCCGGCCCCTAACGTCATCCCCCATGAACAGGATCCGCCCCTCCTGGGGGGGCAGCAGCAGGGCCAGCAGCTTGAGCAGGGTGCTCTTCCCGCTACCGTTGGGGCCTATGAGCCCCATGATCCGCCCCTCTCCAAGCACGAGCCGGTCCGCCACCACCTGTAACCCCGCCCCGTAGCCGAACTGGAGCCCCATGGCCTCCATAACGGCTCTCACGGACGCCACCTACCCTTCAGGAAGGATATGGCGCCGTTGAGCAGGGCGGATATGAGGAGCAACACCAGACCCAGGGCCATCGCCATGCCGAAGTTCCCCCGGGAGGCCTCGAAGGTCACCGCGGTGGTGATGGTCCTGGTGTGCCACCTTATGTTGCCCCCGATCATCATGGACACCCCCACCTCCGCCACCACCCGGCCGTAGGCGGTCATCAGCGTCATGAGCAAGTGGTGCCTCATCTCCAGCATTACAGACCCCAAAAGCCGCAACCCCCGGGCTCCCAGCGTCTTGAGGGTCATCACCAGCCGCTGGTCCACGGACTCCACCGCAGACGCGGTCAGGGAGACCACTATGGGTAGCGCCAGCACGGCCTGACCGATGGCCATCCCCTCCACGGTGAAGAGGAGCTGAGCCCTGCCGAAGGGCCCCCGGTTGGATATGAGGGCGTAGACGAAGAGGCCCACCACCACCGTGGGCACCGACAGGAGGCTGTCGGAGATGAGCCTCACGCTCCGCCGGAATGGGAAGCGAAAGGCACCAAGGGCCACCCCCAGGGGGAAGCCCATGAGGGACGCCATGAGGATCGACAGGCCCGACGTCCTGGCGGTCACCAGGAGGATGTTTAGGAACTCCGGATCGCCGGAGCGGATAACGTTGAAGGCCCCGAGAAACCCCTCCGCCAGGAAGTCCATTGCTACTGGGTACCGCCCCCCTGGGCGTTGGGGAAGAAGATCTGCCGGCCCGAGATCTTGAAGTCCCCTATCAAACTCTGGCCCCGCCTGGAGCAGACCCAGTTTATGAACTTGACCGCCAGATGGTAGCGCACGTTATCGTGCCTGGCGGGGTTAACCGCCATGAGGCTGTACTGGTTCCTGAGGACCCCATCCCCCTCGAAGAGGATCTCGAGCCCCTTGGGGGCCTTCTCCAGATACTTGGTGAAGGTGGCCCGGTCGGTGAGGGTGTAGCCTCCCTTCTCCTGGGCCATCAGGAGGGTTTCCATCATCCCCTGGCCGGACTCCAGGTACCACCGGTCCTGCCTGGTGGGGACCTTGCCCCAGAGGCGAAGCTCCGCCATGTGGGTCCCGGACCGGTCCGCCCGGCTCACGAAGACCGAGCCGGACATCTGGATCCGGCCGAAGGCCTCCCGGGCGGACTTGGCGTCCCTTACTTTGGCGGGGTCCCAGGAGGGGCCCACGATGACGAAGTCGTTGTACATGGTGCGCCTCCTGTTCACCCCGTGGCCCTCAGCCTGGAACCGTTCCTCCTGCTCCGGGTCGTGGACCCACACCACGTCCACGTCCCCCCTCCGGCCGTACTCCAGGGCCTTGCCGGTCCCGACCGCCACCCACTGGAGATCTATCCCCGTGTCGGCCCTGAACTCCCGGGCAATCACGTCCAAAAGCCCCGTGGCCTCGGTGCTGGTGGTGGTGGCCATCCGGAGCACCTGGGAGGCGGAGGCGGGGACGCCAAGCCACGCTGTGGCCAACAAGGCCATCAACCCCATCAGAGCGAACCCAATCTTCCTCTTCCTCATTGACGATTCCTCCTTGATCAGTCTTCCGAGGACCCAACTGAACGAGGCCGACCCCTCAGCGGGCGCCGGCCTCCTCAAAACCGTCTCGCACGGACGATTCGGGCCCTCCTTTCCAAACGCGGGAGGCCCAGGGGTTTCCCCCAGGGCCCTTCGGTCCCGCCCCATAGGCAGATCTTCCCTTAGGAGGAGGGACTCGGAGGCCTCATTCGTTTAAATACCACAAGGTGGCTCGTTAGTAAAGCTGGACCACATCGTACGCCCATATGCCCGCATTGCCGGGGCTTAAGCACCGAAAGTTCGATCTGATCCATTCGATGGGCGAAGATCTCCGGCAGTTCACCGCTTTCGAGGGGGCGAGGTCTTACCATGTCTCCTCATGCAAGACTGTAGATCGTTCGAGGTGTACTCCAGGTGATGTCTCAACGCCTCCACCGCCCCCTCCAGGTCCTGGGCCTCCACCAGCTCCAGGAGCCGCCGGTGCTGGCGCTCCGACTCCTCCCTCATGCAGGGCAGGTGGATCCTTATGTTCCTGTCGGTGTTCTGCCGGAACCGGGCCAGGACGGACATGATGAGGGGGCGCTCCGCCGGCTCGTAGAAGAGGCCGTGGAACCGCTCGTTCAGGTCCCGCCAGGCGATGCAGTCGTCCTCCCGCTCCATGAGGTCCAGTATCCCCCGGGCCTCCTCCACGATGCTGCGGGTTATCTTGGGGAACGCCAGGCGCAGCAGGTGCACCTCCAGCTGGCAGACCATCTCGTACAGCTCCCGGGCCTCCTCCACCGAGAGGGAGGTCACGTAGGCCCCCTTGTGGCCCCGGAAGGCCACCAGCCCCTCGCTCTCCAGGATCCGAAGCGCCTCCCTCAGCGGTATGGGGCTCACCCCAAGCATCAGGGCCAGCTGGGCCTGGTGCAACTGATACCCCTCCGGCAGGATCCCCCTATATATGGCCTCCCGCAGTACCGAGGCTATGAAGTACGGCGCCGCCAGATCCCCCTCCCGGCGGGACGCCAGTTCCCTTAGCTCCTCCAGGTTGGTCAACCCGATCACCCCACGGTCAATATATTTCATGAAACTCCTTTTATAAGGCAGCAAGGCCAATTATATCCCTTTGACGGCCCAATGGGGATTAATCATACTCAAGTCTGAAAAATCCCATAGGGGAGGGATGACTGGTGGGACGGCTTAGCTTCATAAACGAGGAGCTCACCGCCATGAAGGAGGCGGGGCTCTACGGCAACATAAGGACCATCGAGAGCCCCCAGGGGCCATGGGTGACCATCGAGGGGCGGAAGGTGCTCAACCTCTGCTCCAACAACTACCTGGGGCTGTGTAGCCATCCTCGGCTGGTGAGCAAGGTCAAGGAGTACGTGGACACCTACGGGGTTGGCCCCGGAGCGGTTAGGACCATAGCGGGCACCATGTCGATCCACGTGGAGTTCGAGCGCAGGATCGCCGCCTTCAAGGGAGCGGAGGACGCCATGCTGCTCCAGTCCGGGTTCTGCGCCAACCTGGCGGTGATCCCCACCCTGGTGCCCTCCGAGGAGGACATCATCTACAGCGACGAGCTGAACCACGCCTCCATCATCGACGCCTGCCGGCTCTCCAAGGCCCGGGTCATCCGCTACGCCCACTCGGACATGGAGGACCTCAAGCGGGTGCTGGAGGAGACCAAGGGTCAGGGGCGGAGGAAGCTACTGGTCACCGACGGGGTCTTCTCCATGGACGGAGACATAGCCCCCCTGCCCGCCATACGGGAGCTCTGCGACCGATACGACGTGATCCTGGTGGTGGACGACGCCCACGGGGAGGGGGTCCTGGGCAGGGCCGGCAGGGGCATCGTGGACCACTTCCACCTGCACGGCCTGGTGGACGTGGAGGTGGGGACCCTCTCCAAGGCCTTCGGGGTCATGGGGGGCGTCATCGCCGGCAGGAGGGAGCTGATCGAGTACCTGAGGCAGAAGGCCCGGCCCAACCTCTTCAGTAGCGCCCTCACGGTGCCCGACGTGGCGGCCAACATGGCGGCCCTGGAGATACTGGAGGAGAGCCCCGAGCTGGTTGAGCGCCTGTGGCGCAACGGCAACTTCCTGAAGGAGCACCTCTCCAAGGCGGGCTTCGACACCGCCAACAGCCAGACCCCAATAACGCCGGTCATGCTGGGGGAGGCCACCACCGCCAAGGAGTTCAGCCGACGGCTCTTCGAGAAGGGGGTCTTCGCCACCGCCATCGTCTACCCCACGGTTCCCAAGGGGAAGGCCCGGATAAGGGCCATGGTCTCCGCCGCCCACACGGAGGAGGACCTGCTCTTCGCGGTGGACAAGTTCTCCGAGGTGGCCAAGGATATGGGGGTGCTCTAGGATGAAGAGGATACTGGTAACTGGCGCCGGCGGGCAGATAGGCTCTGAGCTGGTGCCCTACCTCAGGAGCATATACGGGGAGTCCAACGTGCTGGCCACGGACGTGAAGGCCCCAGAGGGGGACCTGGCCCAGGGCCCCTTCGACCTGCTGGACGTGAGGGACGGCAGGAGGGCCTCGGAGCTGATCGGGGCCTTCAAGGCGGACACGGTGATCCACATGGCGGGGATCCTCTCCGCCAAGGGGGAGGAGAACCCCAACTTCGCCTGGGACATAAACGTGAACGGCACGGTGGCCATGCTGGAGGCCGCCCGGGAGCACCGCTGCGCCTTCTTCTTCCCCAGCTCCATCGCCGCCTTCGGCCCCACCACCCCCAGGGTCAACACCCCCCAGGACACCATCCAGCGGCCCACCACCGTGTACGGCATAGCCAAGGCCAGCATGGAGATGCTCTGCGACTACTACCACCTCAAGTTCAACCTGGACACCCGGGGGCTCCGGTTCCCGGGGCTCATAAGCTACGTCACCCCCCCAGGGGGTGGCACCACCGACTACGCGGTCCACATCTACTACGACGCCATAACCAAGGGGAGCTACACCAGCTTCATCGCCAAGGGGACCTACATGGACATGATGTACATGCCCGACGCACTGGAGGCCATCGTGCAACTGATGGAGGCGGATCCCTCCAAGCTAAAGCACCGCAACGCCTTCAACATATCCGCCATGAGCTTCGACCCAGAGGAGATCGCCCAGTCCATCCGAAAGGTCATACCGGACTTCAAGCTGGAGTACGACGTGGACCCCTTGAGGCAGTCCATCGCCGAGTCCTGGCCAGACAGCCTGGACTGCTCCGCCGCCCGGGAGGAGTGGGGCTTCGCCCCCAAGTACGACCTGGACCGGATGACGGTCCACATGCTGGAAAAGCTCAAGGAGAGGCTGGTAAAGGCGTGACGAAACAGGGGGGCCAATGGCCCCCTCACCCCTCCTGGGAACCGGGAAGGCGCCGCATGCCAATGACCGAGTCCAGCCCGTAGAGGGAAACCCCCACCAGGATGGCACAAAAGGCCACGATCCGGGCGGAGGACATGGCCTCCCCGTAGACCAGCAGGCCTATGAGGAACGATATCCCCGGGGACAGGAACTGAAGGAAACCCATGGTCACCATCCTTACACCCCGGGCCCCCAGGCCGAAGAGCCAAAGGGGAAGGGATGTGACCAGCCCGGCGCTGAACAGGAGCCACATGGTCCCGGGCCCCCAGCCGAACATCCCCCGCATCCCAAGGAACAGCATCGCCGGTACCGACAGGATGGAGGTCTCCAGGAAGAGCCCCACCAGGGGGTCCACCGGCACCCTCTTCTTGAGGATCCCGTAGACGCAGAAGGAGCCCGCCAGGCCCAGCGCCGCCATGGGGAGCGCCCCCTGGCGGACCAGCTCGAAGAGCACCCCCGACGCAGCGGCCAGCACCGCCAGCCCTTTGAGGGTAGTGATCCGCTCCCGGAAGAAGACGAGCCCCACCACCACGTTCAGAAGGGGCAGGATGAAGTAGCCCAGGCTGGTCTCCAGGATCCGGCCGGAGTTCACGGACCATATGTATATCAGCCAGTTCACCCCCACCGCCGCGCCGCTCAAGGCCAGAAACCCCACCCGCCCGGGGGATCTCAGCAGGGCCCTAACCTCCCCCCTGCGAAGCCAGAGGACCAGCGGGGCCAACAGGACCGACGACCACACTATCCGGTGACACAGGATCACCAGCGGCTCCACGTGCCCCAACGCCTTCCAGTAGACGGGAAGCACCCCCCAGAGGAAGTAAGCCCCCAACATGCAGAGCACCCCGTTTAAACTGTCCCTCTGGACCCCCTCCGCCAAACCCGGCACCCCCAAGTCATGGTGTATCATTTTAGAACATGATACACCACAAAGGGGGATTAGGCATGAGGGAAGGCAGGCTTGCGCTGGTTACTGGGGGCACCAGCGGGATAGGGCTCGCCTACGCGGACAGGCTGGCCTCCATGGGGTACCACCTGATCATCACCGGCCGGCGGATGGAGGTGCTGAACGCCCGGGCGGAGGAGATTCGCCACCGGCACCGGGTATCGGTGTCCACCCTGGAGGCGGAGCTCACCCGGGACCGGGACCTGGAGGAGCTGGAACGGGTCTTGACCCGGGAGAGGCCCTCCTTCCTGGTAAACAACGCAGGGTTCGGTATAAGGAGCTACTTTGTGGACACCCCCAGGAAGACCTGGGAGGCGCTGGTTAAGGTGCACGTTATGGCCCCCCTCAGGCTGACCCAGGGGGCCCTCAAATACATGCTTGAGGGCTCCGGGGGGACCATAGTCAATGTGTCCTCCGAGGCGGCGTTCCTGCCGGTGATGAGGAACTCGGTCTACTCGGGGGCCAAGGCGTTCCTCCTCCGGTGGACCGAGTCGGTGGCCCTGGAGGTTATGGGGACACCGATAAGGATCCAGGCCCTGTGCCCCGGCATGACCAGGTCGGACTTCCACCCCCGAATGGGGCAGGAGGGGGCCAGCCTTTCCGGAAGCCCCCTGATCCGGTGGATCACCCCCCAGGAGGTGGTGGACGAGTCCATCCGGGCCCTCCAATCCGGCAAGGTGATCTGCGTCCCCAAGGCGTCGGGGAAGATGAGGACCACCCTCATGCCCCTCATCCCTCAAAGGGCCCGGCACCGGTGCCTCCGATGGTTCTTCCGGGCCTCATCCCGGGGCGGCAATTCTTGCAATAGCGAAAACTAGACCGGATCCAAACTTCGATATCTACGGCACAATGTTTCTGATATAATTTTATCTGTCGCGAACCTTTTCTACCACCAAAGGCTATTTTAATTCGAAGGGGGAACTGAGATTGACGATCCGGGGCAACCTCCTGCTGTTGGCGGCGGGGGTAACGGCGCTGATGATGGTCATGGTGGGGGTGGTGGCCTACAACAGCTACCAGATGCTGAACCGGCAGGTGAACACCGCCGGGGCGGAGATGATCCAGGACAGGGCCCTTCAGGTGGACCTCTACTTCGACCGGCTGTCCGCGGTGGCCCAGGCGGCGGCCCAGGCGGCCTCCCACGAGATGGAGGCCATGGGGGCCGGGACCGACGACCAGCTGGAGCCCATGATGAGGCGCATATTCCAGAAGGTCTCGGCGGACAAGAACGTATTCGACGTCTACGTGGCCCTGGAGTCCAGCGGCCGAATAGCCAGCGGTGCGGGGGGCAAGGAGCCCGAGGGGTACGACGCCCGCCCCAAGGACTGGTACCGGAGGACCGTGTCCGCCGATGGCCCCACCCTGTCAGATCCGTACCTGGCCACCACCACCGGTGACCTTCTCATCACCATCGCCACCCCTGTCAAGTCATCGGACGGGCGTCTTTTGGGGGTGGCGGCGGTGGACGTGAAGCTGAACGAGCTTTCCGAGCAGGTGACGGGCTACAAGATCATGGGCAAGGGTCTTGGGCTGCTCACCACCTCCGACGGGGTCTTCCTGGCGAACCCCAAGAAGGAGATGATCATGAAGGAGAACATCTCCAAGGCCAGCGCGATGGTGACCGAGGACTACGCCCGGGCGGGGCAGGTGATCATATCCACCAAGCCGGGGGGTTACGTGGACTACACCTTCCTGGGGGCCAAGAGGAGGACCTTCTTCCACCACAGCCGGTGGGGCTTCGTGGTGTGCGTGGTGTTCCCCTACTCGGAGCTAAGGGGTATGGTCATGTCGGTGGCCATGAAGCAGCTGGCCCTGGGTGTGGTTACCATCCTTCTCATGGGTGGCATGCTGTGGTGGCTTTGTCGTGGGATCCTCACCCCCATACGGCTCATGAGCGAGGCGTTGGGTCGCCTCGGTGAGCTGGACTTGAGGCGTGGAGAGCGCGAGGATTGGCTCAAGGAGGAGGCCCGGTCCTCCACGGAGATAGGGGTCATGGCCCGGTCGGTGGTTCACCTTCTGGAGAACCTCCGCCACACCATGGAGGAGATTCGCCAGGAGTCCGAGAGGTCCGCCAGCGGGGCGGAGAGCCTTGCGGCGCTGGCGGAGGAGTCGGTGGCGTCGGTGGAGGAGATAAAGTCGTCGGTGGAGCGGGTGAGCCAGCTGATGGAGTCCAACTCGGCGGCGTTACAGGAGACCAACGCGGGGATAGAGGAGGTGTCCAGCGGGGCGCAGCAGGCGGCCAACTCCGCCACGGAGGGTGCGGAGGCCACCAGCCAGATGTCGGTTCTCTCCGAGCGTGCCATTGGTCAGGTGGAGGAGGTGGTGAGGTCCATAACGGAGCTTGGAGAGGAGTCCCGGAGGACGTACGAGAAGATCCGGGAGGTGTCGGACTCGGTGTCGTCCATATCGGGCTTTGTGGCCACCATAAGGTCCATAGCGGACCAGACGAACCTGCTGGCGCTGAACGCGGCCATTGAGGCGGCCCGGGCTGGCGAGGCGGGCCGGGGCTTCGCGGTGGTTGCGGAGGAGGTTCGGAAGCTGGCGGAGGAGTCCGCCCAGGCGGCGAAGGAAGTGGAGGACCTGATAGTGCCCCTTCAGGGCAGCGCGGAGGCGTCGTTGCGGGTGACGGAGGAGTCCCGCAGGTCAATGGAGGAGACGGTTAGTCGTGCCCACGAGTCGGTGGAGGGTCTGAGGCAGGTTCTGGTTCACATAAAGACGGTGAACGACGCCATGCAGAACATAGCGGCCACGTCGGAGGAGCAGGCGGCGGCGGCGCAGGAGATAGCCCGTGGCATAGACAACGCCACCCAGGCCACCATAGAGACCACCACGGCGGTGGATATGATTCGGCAATCCAGCGAGGAGACCGCCAAGGCCAGCGAGTCGGTGGCCCAGGAGGCGCAGCGGATGAGCCAGATGGCGGAGAAGTTGAAGACCTTGATAGGCAGGTTCAAGCACGACTCCTCCCCCCTGAGCCTCAAGGGATAGCCAAAGGGACAGGAGAAAAGCCAAGCGTGGGGCCCTGCGGGGCCCCACGCTCTTTTGCGGGATCACTACTTCAGGATCATCTTCTTCTCTCCCGCCTGGTAGAGCTCGGACATGCGGCGGTAGGCGTCCCTTATGGATTCAATGCGGGCCTCCACGGGGGGAAGTAGCTCTGAAGGAAGCTGTCTAGCCATCTCCAAGATGGATCTCTTGGTATAGTACCGGTTTGAGTTGGTGGGATGATCGCAACCGAAGACATCCTTCAGCATCTGGATGTCGTGAGGTATGTTGAAGTCGTCTTTCGTGTGCTCGTACCCGAAGAAATAATATATATCCTTGAAGCCCGACCAGGACAAGGCGGATATGCACATGGAGCAAGGCTCGTGGGTGGAGAGGAATATGCAGTCCTTGGGGTCCGGGTGCCCCTGGAGCTCATAGAAGAGCTTTATGGTGTAGACCTCCCCGTGCCAAAGGGGGGAGAAGGCCTCCTGGTTGGTACCCGCCACCACCAGTGACAGATCGTCCCTACGGAGCACCGCGGCGCCGAAGACCTTGCAGCCTATTCGGACCGCCCGATCTGTCAGGGGGACTATATCGTTCTCGATCACATCCAGGAGACGTTTTATCAGCACATGGTCACTGTGGGACATCCGGGACACCTCCATCCAAAGCTGGATAAGACACGCCCATTATAGTTAATGGGTCCACAGGATGAAAGGGCTTTATACTAAATCAACACCGGGAATGCCCTTACAAAAGTCATCGGCATCGAGGGCATCCGGGATCCATAATAAACATAGCGGTGGGTCTGAGATGTGTTCTCAGACCCACCGCTGCAATAAGGACCGGCGGCGACCTACTCTCCCACGGGTACC
>OGCI01000127.1_pt1 | contig 93081 bp, 78 predicted proteins | sample 1570021 | NCBI WGS metagenome assembly OGCI01 (sample SAMN06264664, study PRJEB24512) | hot springs metagenome | isolation source: Hot spring water | place: South Africa: Tshipise | collected 2015-06-21
TAGATTATTATATTATATTTTTAATTTTCTTTCTTTCTATACTTTTTATTTGGTATTGCTATAAAGAAAGAAAAAAAGAACATTACTATTTATTAGTTTCGATAATAATTCCGATAACTTTATTTTTAGTTTTAGAATTTATAGTTATAAGAAAGCCTATTTTCCACCCAATGTATTTTTTTTATATTTTTCCTCTAATGTATATTTCTTTTTCTGTGGTATTACTAAATTTAAGAATGAGAATATTCTCCAACTTTCTAATTGTAACACTCCTCTTTTCTTACGCGATTCAATGTTTTAGTCTAATTTCATACAAAAATAGAACCGATTACAAATATGCAATTAAATATATTGAAGAAAATGCAGGCATAAATGATATCGTTTTAGGGCAAAGAAGCACATCAATGTGGGATGTCGGAAAAATTTACCAAAAAAGAAAAGATTTAGGATATGAAACTTTTTATACTCTCCATGGGCTAACCAAAAAAGTAAAGAACATATTGTTAAGTAAAAGTAATGTATGGATTATAATAGAACCCTACACATTACAAATCTTGTATCAAGATAGTATTATAAAATTATTGGACGAGTTTTTTTTAAAAAGGGGAATAGATGTAAATTGGGAAGTGTTTCCAGGAGAATATAACCTGCTTGTGGGACAGGTATTTAAAGATAATAATGTGCAAACAAATGAGAATAATGAGGATAGTAAAAATATATTAGTAAAAAACGACTTTGTGGATTATGATAAATTAATAGCTAGTATAGAACCTTTATATGATAATGGAAAAAAGAACGAATTGTACATGGATATATTAAAGGAGTATATCCCTATGTGGCCTTTATTGCCATGGGTAAATATTTATATTATTAGTGAGTGGATTGTAAATGGAGAATATAGATTAGCCGAGAGTATGAGTGATTATCTCATCAATAAATATCCTAAGTTTAGTGATATGTATTTTCTTAAAGGTATAGTTTGCCTTAGAACGGATAGAGAAGATATTGGTAAAATGTATATACAAAAGGCAGAAATGAAAAATAAGTTTTTAAAAAGATTTATCAAAAGTAAATGCCGTCCACAAATGGGCAGTGAATTAACAGGAAAGTATGATAGTTGTAAAAAAGAGATTAAAAGGATTAAAAATGAAGGTTTAATGCCTTTGAGTCCTATATTCGAAATATTATTACAAATGGAAAAATAAAGAATAATGTTAGAATTTTTAATTAGTGTGTGTGAAGTAAATAATCAACCTACATGAACTAAGAATGGGGAAGAAGATGTGACTTATCGAGTGTATTTAGGTCATTGTGAGGTCAATCATATCTAAATACAAAAAGCATTATGTTATAATATTAAAAATTAATAATCTTATTGGAAGTGAGTGATGGGAATAAAGATAGTTCTTGTAAATCTTGGTTATAGGAAATTGATGTATCCCGATGCTACTCCCCCTATGGGTATTATGTATTTGGCATCATTTTTAAGAGAGAGAAAAAAGGATGTAGAAGTTAAAATAATCAATCAACGGCTCGAAAATTATACCCCAGAAGAACTTGTGAAAGTTATATACGATATAAAGCCTAATATAGTAGGTATATCTTCATCAACTCTTTTTGCATATATTATACCTATAATTTCGGACACACTGAAACAATTATTGCCTGATACATGGATAGTTTTAGGTGGACCTCATGCTTCTGCAATAAAAAAACAGGCTTTTATAGATTGTGAAAATTTAGATATTGTTGTCCCAGGAGAGGGTGAAATAGCCTTTCATCAAGTTGTTGAGAGTTATCCGCAAAAAAAGGATTTATGTAAAATCCCAGGTATTATTTGGAAAGATGCTAATGGCGAAATAATCGAAAACGCAGGGGGCATACCTATAATTTCTGATTTGGACCACTTACCATTTCCCGCATATGACCTTATCGATTTACCGAGATATTGGAAAATAAGGTCTATGACTTTAGTTCCAAGAAGAAGTTACGCTTCACTTGTAAGTAGTCGGGGTTGTCCGTATCACTGTATATGGTGCCATTCTATTTTTGGGAAGAAAATCCGTTTTACTAGTGCGGAGAGGATTGTTGAGGAGATAAAGTGGTTAAACAAAAAATATGATATTGTGGACTTTGAATTTTTAGATGATAATTTCAATTTCAGGCAACAAAGAGTGTTTGAGTTTGCAGAGTTAGTAAAAAAGAATGACTTAAAACTGAAACTGTCGTTTCCGAATGCTATCCGGGCCGATTTAGTTACAGAAGAAGTAGTAGAATCTTTGTATGAAGCGGGAACATTTACATGTTCTCTTGCATTAGAGACAGGGTCTCCCAGATTACAAAAGTTTACATGCAAGAATTTAGATATACCCAAATTTATAAAAACTACTGAGATGATGGACAAAAAAGGAATATACATACATGGTTTTTGTATGTTAGGTTTCCCAACAGAAACAGAAGAAGAATTACAGCAAACTATTGATGTAGCAGCTAATTCCAAACTACATACTGCAACCTTTTTTACTGTGATACCTTTTCCTGGAACACCTATGTACGAATGGGTTAAGCAGAATAAACCTGAAAAATTTAAGGAAGTAGACTACAGAGATGTTTGTTTTGTTAGCGCAAAAGTTAATTTGACAGATATTCCTGATGATATTTTTTTTGGTTACCAAAGGAAAGCAAATATACAATTTTTCTTTAATCTAAATAGAATCTTTAGAGTGCTTAAAACATATCCCAAACCATTGTCTCTTGTTATTTATGTTCCAACCTATATAGCTCGGCTAACGAAAGGAATTGTTTCTCCTAGTTAAAGTTGACAATTTTTAGATAGATTATAGAATGGTGCAATATTGTTTTTTTTGAAAAATTCGGTTTGGTATTTTTTATATACTTTTCTCTTCTGTGTCTTTAATATAAGAAAATGAATCATAAAAGGCGGTTACTTTTTATAGTGTATAGTAATATGTTATAATATCACTTTCATTGAATTGTTTGATTTTGTATTATATTTTTGGAGAATTCTTTATGAAAAAATTGATGTTTGGTAATGAATCGATAGCGTTGGCCGCTCTGCATTCGGGGGTTACCTTAGGAATAGGGTATCCTGGGACACCCTCAACAGAGATTTTGGAATATTTTTCGGAATTTGGTGGGAGGGCACAGTGGAGTCCGAATGAGAAGGTAGCCCTTGAAGTTGGAATTGGAGTTGCTTTTACGGGTGGAAGTGTATTGGTAACGATGAAGCATGTTGGGCTAAATGTAGCCTCTGACCCCCTTTTTACTGTTGCGTATACAGGAGTGGAGGGCTCTCTTGTTATTATTTCTGCAGATGACCCTGATATGCATTCGAGCCAAAATGAGCAGGATAATAGAAATTATGCCCGTTCTGCTGGTGTAATGATGTTAGAGCCCTGTGATAGTCAGGAATGTTATGACTTTTTCTTAGAAGCAGTTCGATTATCTAAAGAATGGAAATTCCCGGTTTTACTAAGACCCACAACAAGGGTTTGCCATTCTATGTCTATTGTTGAATATGAAGACAAGGAATATATACCTGTCTTGCCAATAAAATATAATCCTGATAAATTGGGGAGAGTAATGATACCTGGGTATGCAAGGCCAGCCCATAGAAGATTACGGGAAAAGTTAGCAAAAATTAAGAAATGGAATGAGACAAGTCATCTGAATAAAGAAATAACGAAATCCGAAGAATTAGGGATTATTACTTCAGGTGTTTCCTATCTTCATGTTCTGGAAGCAGAACCGAATGCTTCGGTTCTAAAAATTGGGATGTGTTATCCTTTCCCTGAAGAAAAAGTCCGAGAATTTGTCCAAAGACACAAAAGATGTATTGTGATTGAAGAAGGAGACCCATTCTTAGTTGAGAATTGTAGATATTATGGTATACCTGTGGAAGAAAAACCGGAGATGTATCGTTTTGGCGAACTCAATGTAAATAGAGTGAGACGCATATTAAAAGGGGATACTTCTCCTGAGCCACCAATTAAACGCGGTAGACCGCCCCGGCTATGTGATGGCTGTCCCCATAGAGCGGTTTTTACCCTGTTATCAAAAACGAATTGTATTGTTACAGGGGATATAGGATGTTATACATTAAGTGTTTTACCACCATTTCAATCCATAGATTCGTGCGTTTGTATGGGGGCAAGTATAACAGTAGGTTTGGGTTTGAGACATTCACTACCACCGGAGGAAGCAAAGCGGGTAGTTAGTGTAATAGGGGACAGTACTTTTATTCATAGTGGTATCCCGGGAATCGTGGAAATGGTTTACAATCCACCACCTACAGGACATATAGTTATAGTACTTGATAATAACACGACAGCAATGACCGGTATGCAGGAACATCCCGGAACAGGTAAAAAATTAAATCACGAGCCAACAAATCAAGTTGTTATTGAAGATGTGGCTCGAGCCATCGGGGTAGAAAATGTTGTGGTTACAGACCGCATTTCTGTTTTTGAAAAAGCATTAGAGGAGTCTCTCGAAAATAATAAGACAAATCTAATTGTTGTAAGAAAAATGTGTGCTTTATTAAGAAAGAAACAACAAAAAAATGTAAAACAGGAAGTTATAGGAGATAAATCCGATGTCTCAACCGGCGGTAGTTAATATTATTTTAGGAGGTATTGGGGGAACAGGCGTTATTTTATCCTCAAATATAGTGGCAGATTCGGCTTTTTTGGCAGGTTATGATGTCCGAAAAAGTGAAATTCATGGGATGAGTCAGAGGGGCGGCTCTGTTTCTAGTGATGTGCGTTTTGGAGAAAAGGTTTATAGTCCTTTAATCCCGGATGGGGAAGGAGACTATTTAGTTTTGCTACATCCTGATGAATTAGAAAATAATTTATATCGATTGAAACCTAATGGAGTAGTCATTGATATTTCTCTTATTGTGGGGGAAAGTAGAAACTTATCCCTTCTTAATGATGAAAAGTATTTACCTGTGAACCAAAAAAATTTTAACATATGTTTATTAGGTGCTTTGAGTAACTATTTGCCTATCCCTTATGAATGTTGGCAAAAGGCTATTTTTTTAAACTTATCAAAAAAGGTACACGAGCAGAACAGAGGGGTATTCGAATATGGGATGAAATTGACAAAGGCGTTTAGTATAAAATAGTACTTATCAGAGTTAACAATCTGTATAAATAATTTGAATGGGTAGATTTATTGGTATTTTAACAAAAAATTGAGGTAGAAATATGAATACAGAAGAATATATTGTGGGTGTAGATATCGGAGGGACAAAAATTTTATCGATTGTAGTAAATGAAAAATTTGAAATTCTATCAAGATGTAGAAAGAAAACAAAAAGTTGGTTAAAAGATGTAGAACCTGAAAATAAAATTATTGAGATTATAGAAGAATCAATAAAGGAGGCTGGTACCTCTAATATAGTAGGTATAGGAGTAGGAGCACCAGGCCCTGTTGACCCTAAAAATGGAATTGTTATAAATACGCCTAATCTTGGGTGGAAAAGTTTCCCTATTGTGGAAATACTATCTAAACATTTTTCAGTGCCTGTAGTGTTAGATAATGATGTAAATTTAGGTACATATGCAGAATGGCTGTTAGGGGATAATAGTGAAGCGAAGCATGTAGTCGGTGTTTTTCCAGGTACGGGTATTGGTGGAGGACTGATTGTGAATCGGAAAATTGTTCACGGTGCAAGTGGGGGAGCAGGCGAAGTAGGACATATGACTTTACAAATAGATGGACCTTTGTGCGGCTGTGGAAAGAGAGGGTGTTTAGAGGCCTTAGCCTCGAGGATAGCAATAACAAGAGAAATTACAGCACTTATTCTTCGTGGAGAATCCCCTTATCTATTTGAAAAAGTGGGAACAGACTTTTCAAAGATAAGAAGCAGTGTCATAGCGGAAGCAATAGCGATTGGCGAAAAGAAGGTTGAAAGCATAGTTAGGAAAGCGGCTTATTTGACAGGTGTGGCTATTGCAAATCTGATAAATATCCTAAGTCCAGAATTGGTTATTTTAGGGGGTGGTTTGATTGAGGCATTAGGAAAAATATATGAAGAAGAAATACAAAAAGCAGTAAAAGAACATGCTATGCCGTTTTTACGAAAAAAAGTAATTATTGAAATTGGAAAATTAGGGGATGATGCGGTTGCATTAGGATCTGCACTTTTGTGTGCAAGGAAAAAGGAAAAAATAAAAGAGACAAAATAAAGGAGAATAAAATGAAAGTAGCATGGATGTCAGTTCAGCCAAAAATTATTCCTCCTATGGATTTAAGATATATCCCCCCAAAGTTAGCAAATGATAAATTTAGAAAGATGGTTGAGGAGGGAAACGATACTACAAGGGTTATTATTGCGTTAGAAAGATTGAATGGTTCTATATCAAGATTCGAGACAAAAATTTTTGGTGAAAGTCATCCTTTATTTGAGACTGGTTTTTATTACATTGAGAGAATCCTTAAATTTTTATTATGGCAAAGGGGTGGGTGGAAAGTATATATATATGCACCTCAACCGCTGATTGAGTTTTTAAAGAAAATATATTCTCCACAGGGAACTAGGTCTTTTGACTTCAAATTTATGGGGGAAGATGTGTATGAAAAAACATTTACAATTGTAGAATGCAAATCAGAGAAGGAAGTCCCGTCAGAAAAAGAAACTTCACAGTGTTTAGGAAGACATTTGGATGGATGCCGTGTAGGATTTGATTTAGGGGCGTCAGACCGTAAAGCCTCTGCTGTTATTGATGGTGAGGTAGTATATAGTGAAGAGGTAATATGGGAACCACGTAAACAATCAAACCCTGACTACCATTATAATGAGATTATAACAGCAATAAAGACAGCCGCATCAAAAATGCCCCGGTTGGATGCCGTAGGAGGAAGTTCTGCGGGCGTTTATGTGAATAATCGGGCAATGGTAGCCTCGCTATTTAGAGGAATCCCTAAAGAAAAATTTGGAGAAGTGCGTGAACTATTTAATCGCATCGGAAAAGAGTTAAATGTTCCCCTCGTGGTAGTAAATGATGGGGAAGTTACTGCCTTGGCGGGTTCTATGTCTATAGGAGACAATGCGGTGTTAGGGATCGCAATGGGTTCGAGTGAGGCGGGAGGGTATGTAACTCCTGCAGGGAATATTACAGATTGGTTGAATGAACTTGCTTTTGCTCCTGTAGATTATAATCCGGAGGCTCCTGTTGAAGAATGGTCTGGAGATAGGGGAGTAGGTGCAAATTACTTTTCTCAACAATGTGTTTTTCGACTTGCTCCAAAAGCAGATATTCAAATTCCAGGGAATATAACGGATGCAGAAAAATTGAAGATAATCCAAGAAGAGTTAGAAAAGGGAAATCCAGAAGTTGTGAAGATTTGGCAAACAATGGGAACCTATTTAGGGTATACACTTGCTCATTATAACGACTTTTATGATATTAAACATGTTCTTATATTAGGAAGATGTACTTCGGGAAGTGGTGGTCCTATTATGATGGAAGAATGCGAAAAAGTTCTTAAAACAGAGTTTCCCGAGATACACGAAAAAATAAATGTGCAATTGCCAGACGAGAAGAATCGCAGAGTAGGTCAATCTATTGCTGCGGCAAGTTTGCCAGAGATTAAAAAGTAGAAGATTATAAATTCTTATTGTTTTTTTCTGCTTCTTTAATTTTATGCCAGGAGTTCCATGCTTCCTCTTCAGTAGTCGCTTTTTTGTCTCCGAATACATGCTCATGTCGCCGTATCATTTTTCTATGAGCAGATAGTAAGGCTTCCAACAAATTCAATTTGCCTTCTGCTTCTCCTGCGACAGCAGAAGCAATCAAAATAAAAAATGTGTCGCCGAACTCCTCATTGATATCTTCAATGGTTCCTTTTTCTAATGCTTCAATAAATTCTTCACATTCTCCTTTAGCATATTTTGCAAAATCGAGAGATGTTTGTTTTTTATCCCAGGGACAACCTTCAGGCCCTCGCAAATAACGAGCAAGATTTATAAGTAATTCAAAGATATCTCCCTCTTTATGAACATTAAAATTAAGTAATTGTTTTTTGTCCATTGAAAAACTCCAATTGTAAACAATAATATCAATAAATAATTTAATTTTGTTAAAGTTTTTATTATAAATGTCGATAAATTATATAGAACAAATAAAGGATTATACAAAGACAAGGAAGTCTGCTATGGTTACTCAATGCTGTGTATGCAAAAAAATATTAAATCGTGAGACAAATGAATGGATTCTTACAACAAAAATTTATACACAAGTTTCACATACATATTGTCCAAAATGTCTTGAAATATCAAGAAAAATCTTAGGATTAAAACCCCGCTCTGCAAATTTATCATCCGCTTCATAAAAAATTAAGATAAAAACATATTTTAGTTTTTAATGTTTACTGGTAATATTTTTCTTCTCTGATTTATACTAATACTTAAAAATACATTTAATTAAGGTATTAGTATAAATGTCAAAAGTCCATTTTTCGGGTATTGGCGGAACAGCAATGATAGGGGGGGCCTATATAGCGAAGGCATTGGGTCATGAAGTGAGAGGAAGTGATAATCCTCTATATCCACCTACATCACTATTGACAAAAATGTTAAATGTGCCGATATATGAGGGATATGATTCAAAAAACTTAGGATGGAATCCAGATTATGTAATTATAGGAAATGCTTTGAGTAGGGGTAATAAAGAAGTAGAGGCTGTTTTGAACAATAACATTCCCTATTACAGTCTACCAGAATGGTTAAAACAAAATGTTCTATTTCATCGGAAGAATATCGTTGTTACAGGGACTCACGGGAAAACTACGACTACTTCCTTAATTGCATGGATACTGAAATATGCAGGTTATGACCCTGGATTTTTAATAGGGGGATTCCCAATAAACTTTGAAATACCTGCCTATTTAGGTCAAAAAGGTTCTTATTTTGTGATAGAAGGTGATGAATACGATACTGCTTTTTTCGATAAACGTGCGAAATTTTTACATTACTTACCTCATATATTGGTTGTAACATCTCTGGAATATGACCACAGTGATATATACAATAATCTTGATGAGATAGAAAAAGCATTTCGAATGCTTCTAAGAATAACTCCATCAAAAGGGTTGGTCGTGTTGTGTCAGGATAATCATGCTAATGTGTTAAAAGAACATTGTTACTGTCCCTATCAACTATATGGAACTTCGGAAGGGTCTCATTGGCGAGTAAAAACAGAGATAAAGTATGAAGATAACAAAATGAGGGTATATATCTATTATAAAAATAAAGAATTATGTGTGATTAATACAAACCTTTTTGGTATGCATAATGCATTAAATATTTTATCTGCTGTTGCAGTAACACATTCAATTGGAGTATCTATAAATGATATTATCCAAGGGATTGAAGGATTTAAGGGTATTAAAAGAAGACAGGAGGTTTTTTTAGAGGTTGACAGTAGAATATTTGTCGATGATTTTGCACACCACCCTACCGCGATATATGAAACAATAAAAGCACTTAAAGCAAAATATCCAGATAAATATTTAGTGGCAATATTTGAACCCCGTTCCAATACAACCGTAACGAATATATTTCAAAATGAAATAGCAGAATCCCTTTTAATAGCGGATGAGATATGGTTGACACCTATTTATAGAGAGGAGAAGATCCCTGAAGAAAGGAGGTTAGATAAGCAAGCAATAATACAATTTCACAATAATAGAGGAAAAGTCAGTAAATGGGCCGAGAATTTTGATGAAATATTCAATTATATAACTACTGATTTAAAGAAAAATGCCGTTGTTGTTTTTATGAGTAATGGAGCATGTGGAAACCTGAGGGAGAGGATAATTAATTATTATAGGTAAAATTTATAAATGTTTTGCTTAGAGATTTTTGATGTGGTTCTCACAGTTTTACATATTAGTTTAATATTATTTTTTATATTTGGCTGGATTTATAGAAAGACAAGAAAAGTTCATTATCTTTTAGTAACTGTAATTGCTATTTCATGGTTTGTTTTGGGGTTATATAACGGTTTTGGATATTGTTTTCTTACCGATTTCCATTGGAGAATAAAAAAAGAACTTGGAGAAGGACAATTACCGGTGTCGTTTATTAAATATATTTTAGATAAAGTTACGGGAAAAAGTTTTAATGATATATTTGTCGACTATCTTACTTTAACATTTTTTATCTTTGTTTTTATTGCCTCAACTTACTTATATTTACAAGATGAAATAAGAAAGAGTAAAAAATAGGTAAAGAAAAACCTTTTAGAAAAATATCTTTCGAGAATAATATAATAAGGATGTCAATCCCCAGAAACAAATAATTTTTAAGAGGATTTTTTATGCCATTAGTTAGAGGTTTTCGGGCATTACGATATAACGCTGATAGGATAAAAGACTTTAGTAATGTAATAACACCTCCTTATGACATTATAACCCCAGAAATAAGGGAATGTCTTGCCAAGAGAAGTGAGTATAACTTTGTACATCTTGATCTGCCAGTTGAGGATGAATATAAAACAAAATATGAAAAAGCCAGTGAGTTGTTTAAGGAATGGCAGGAGAAAAAAATACTTATTCGTGAGGGACAGAAAAGTGCCTATTGGCTTCGTCAGAGGTTTACAGATGTTCGAGGTATTCAAATGGAGAGGATTACACTTTTAGCACTTACAGAAATACCGGATGAGAAAGAGAAAAAATCAAAAATTTTACCTCATGAGAGAACATTTAATAAACCTGTTGAAGATAGAATTTCCTTATTAAAAGCAACAAATGCTCAGTTAAGCCCTGTTTTTTTCATCTTTCCTGATAAAGAAAAAATGCTACATCGGTATTTTGTAAAATATGTTCAAGATAAAGGGAAACTTCCTGATATTAGTGTCGTTACTATTGATGGGGTATTAAATGAACTGTGGCTGATAGAATGGAATGAAGAATTAACATCTTTATTTGAGAATAAAACTTTATATATTGCAGATGGGCATCATAGATTTCAAACCGCAAGGAAAGTTTGGGAGGAGAAGAAAAAAAATATTAATGAAAGTACAGAATGTTCTATTGAACCCTATCGTTATGTTTTAACAGGTTTTGTCGCATTTGAAGACCCCGGACTTGTGATATATGCTCCCCATCGTGTTATTAATAATCTAAAAGATTTAGATTATGATTTATTTTTTGAAAAAATTAAAGAATACTTTTACATAACACAAGTTGAAGAAAATCCAGTTGAATATGTAATGAAGAAACAAAAGGAATGTGAGAATAATAACAATAAAAAATATTCACACTGTTTTGGGTTAGTTATTAAGAATAAGGGAAGATTTTTGATAGAACTAAATGATAAAGGATATGAAAGAATAACTCGTGAGGGGGAAACAAAGGCATTGCATGATGTAAATGTTTATGTTCTTCATAAACTTATAATAGAAGAAATATTAAAATTGGAAACCAACATACAATTAACGTACGAAACAAACCCCTTCCGTTGTATTGAGATGGTAGAAAAGGAAGGAGCCGAGATGACTTTTTTGATTAATCCAATATATCCTGAGGTGATAAAAGAATGTGCTGATTATGGCGAATTTATGCCACAAAAATCTACTTATTTTTTTCCAAAGATACCGAGCGGGTTGGTAATATACGAACTGACAAAAGAAAGTTTATAGGTATCAATTACCCATAAGCATTTTAACAATATTACTAAGAATAGGTATATTCCAGCCGGCCATTGTTGCACCGACGCCTGCCATAATTAGTACAAACAGAACAGCAACGATACCTGCTAATACTTCGCGTAGTTTCGTCATTTTCATAGGGCAACCTCCTAAAATGGGATTAAGCAAAAAACTATAGTTATGGAAGATTACTTAAAACAGTACTTACAATCTCCATTAACTTTTTACCATATCGGATATATGAATTATATAATTGTTCTTCACTTTCTGCTTGTTGTCCAGTATGAATTATAGCGGCCAAATGAGGTTCAATAGAGAAACCTCCATCATAACCTGATTTTAAAAGGTCTGCAATAATCACTGGAACATAACCGTCACCCTCGCCACAAAGACAATATACATCCTCACCATTAATTTTTCTTGCATCCTTTATATGGACATATACAATGTCTTTCTTTACATTTAAGTAGTATTCCCAGGCATTTTGTCCATAAGTAACCGGATTCCCTGTATCAAAAACTACTTTCAAAGCGGGACTATTTACTTCACCTAAAAGAATATTACTATTTTCGGAAGATAACCCTCCCCATCCACTACAATTTTCATGAACCAGTATAACATTGCCATCTTCTGCAATTTTTGATAGAACTTTCATTCGACGAATGGCTTCTTTTCTCCATTCATTTTCATCAAGGGGTGATTTCGGGTCATTAGGATAGCTCATGACGCGGATGAACTTTGTGTTAAGTTGTTGCATTCGAGGGATAGCCCTCTTAAGGTCATCTATATCAATTTTAGGGTCGCATGTAATCGGACGAGACCAATTTGCTATAGCACTAGCAAAACAAGAGACTTTCATTTGATTTTTTTCCAATTCATCTTTAATATATTTAAATACCTCATCAGAAACTTGAGTAAAATTAACTCCTTCCACCATCCTCAATTCCATATATGACCAGCTTAACTCTTTATGTGCCTGAATTTGTTTTTGAATGGTTTTGCCCGCCTCATCACTAATACCTGAGTAAAACATGTTAATCTCCTTTTTTTATTTAATAAATTAAATGATACTTTTAATTATCTGTGCAGAATTTTTTATATAGCCTAATATTTCATTTTCAGATTTTGTTTTATATTCCATGTGAATAGAAATAGGTCCTTCAAAATTACCCTGTTTAATTATCATGTCGAACATTTCTTTCAAAGGGACACATCCTTTCCCTAAAGGAACCCATACCGTTTTATTGTTTTCAATAACAAAATCTTTTACTGCAAGCATTCGTATCCAGGGTAACATGGCTAAAGTATTTACTTTCCACGCACCACCAAACCCTTCTGCTTTAACATGCCCAACATCAAAATTCGAACCTAAATTGGGAGAGTCAATCTCTTCAAACACAGAAATGAGGTCCCAAATGGGACCGCCAAAGTTATTTATTCCGCTATGATTATGATACCCAAGCACTACATTATACTTTTCTGCGAGTTTTGTTAATCCCTGTAAATCCCTTTTTACTTTTAGAATTTGCTCTACAATATCCATTTCAGCATCATATTGATGATAGCCGATACGAATATAAGATATTTTCAATTCACCTGCCGTTTTTAATATCTTTTCTGCATGAGGGTCATCCGCATTAAGTAAACGAGTAGTTAACATTACTACACCGAGGTTATTTTGGCGAAAAATCTCAACTACTTTAGGTAAATCTTCTTCCACTCTTTCAGGAATTACATGTCCCCCTTCACGAACCGTTAAATCAACACCATCAAGACCACAGTTTTTACAAGCAATTGCCAGTTCTTCCCATTTCAGATTTTGTAGATATTTGGAAAAAACAATTATCTTGTTTGAATGTGTTTCATTTTTCTCTGATTTGTTTGGATTTGCAGTATGAGATGAAAAAGGGAACAAAAGGGAACTAACTAAGGAAGATTTTAGGAAATTTCTGCGAGATAAATTTAGCATTATGCGTTCTCCTCAATATTAGGTACAATTTTTGCGTTTTTATTTGACTTTTTAGTACTTACCTTTTTATATGCCTTTCCAGATAGAATAGTTTTCCTTTCTTCTTTGGTTAATGCAGTTCTATTTAGTTCTAATTTGTTCGATTTTAATTTGTTCTCTTTATCATTAGAATGATGCAGATATTTTAAATGTTTTTCCAACCATAACCTGATAGGTTCAAATACTTCTATTTCTCCATTTTCACCAAATGCCAGGTCACAATGATTGTAGTTGTGTTTACAACCCGATTCTGTCCCAAGAATAAGCATTTCCTTATCAGTAGTTTCTAGGGAGTTATAGAACTCTTTTGCCGTCTCTAAATTTACAAATGGGTCATCAGGTGCATAAAAAAGTAAAAGAGGAACATGCAATTCTGATAAATGTTCAAGAATATCTAAATCTCCATTTAACATGACCCATTTTTTTTCGTTGAGCCATTGTGTCATTGTATTTAACATTTTAGTAGGTGGAGGTTCAACCATTTTACACAGGTCCCATGAAGTCATGTTAGGATTCAGGTTTGATGGGTTAACTGGAAAAACTGAATTGCCAATTTTTAAAAGTTTTAGTATGGGTATTAGCATTCTAAATAAAAGAAAAATGGTATGAGGGAATTGCCTTTGAAGTTGAATAAGAGGAGTAGGGATATTCATTTTTGTATTTACAAATCCAATAGGTGCACCTAATGTAATTCCTCCTGCGATTTTGTGAGAACCATGATGAAGAAGAAAGGCATAAAGTAACATCCCACCTAATGAATGTCCAATCCAAAAAAGATTGTTATATCCTGTCATTTTCAAAATGAAATCAATAACCGCAGGTAAATCATATATAAGAATATCATCAAGAGAAGCATCTTTGTGTGTTTTACCAAAAGGCGGTTTTGATGATTTACAACCCCGTAAATCCATAGTCCAACAATCAAAATTATGATTCTTTAGATAGTTAACAATACTGTGCTCTAAAGGTAGTAAAAAGTTATTCTGGTTAGAACCAAATCCATGAACGAACAGAATTGGAATGCTTTTTTCTGAATTATTCCTAAATCTGCATAATCGGATTTCCCACAAATCTTTTGTTCGTACATAATATATTTCATTGGTCATTAATAGTTCCTGGTTTGATATGTTCCAGACAAAGTATCCATAAAAAACAATAGAAAACAAAAATAAAACAATTAAAAAAAACAAAACACCAAGCATAAGTTTTTCCTCTTTATGTTTATTATTTTAAGACAAATACCCTAAAATATAGTAATTTAATTAGTCATTTGTTATGAAAATAGTGAATAATTTTATTCGCTAAAATTTTTCCAATACCGTTTATAGATAACAGTTGTTCTATTGTAGAATTCTTTAAGTTATCAATTGATTTGACTTTAGATAGGATTCTTTCGAGTTTTTTCTTCCCGATACCGGGTATTTTAATATCACTGATTAAATCCGTTTTTAATTTTTTGCTCCTCTGGTATTTTATTGCGAAACGATGGGCCTCATCACGAATTTGCTGGAGCAATAACAGTGCAGGATTGTTTTTTGTATGGATTAAAATCGGATTTGACCTATTAGGTATAAAAAAACGGTCCTGTGTTGGTATCGTCTTGGTTCGGGAAGGTTTATTTCTGGCTTTTGCTATTCCTACACAAGATATGTTTGATAGGTTTAAATCATTAATTGTGGACAGAGCTATATTTAGTTGTCCTTTCCCTCCATCAATAAGTAATAAATCAGGAAAGGGCATATCTGTCAAATCGCTAAATCGTCTTGTTATTGCTTCCTTGAGAGCATAGTAATCGTCATGGATGGTTTGTTTTTTTATTGAAAATTTTCTATAATGAGATTTATAAGGAGTTCCATTTTCGAAAACAACCATACCCACGACAGTACTATCTCCTTGATAAGTTGAGGCATCAAAACATTCTATTCTTTTTGGAATTCTCGGGAGGTGGAGAAATTTTTGTATTTCCTGAAGCACTATTCCTTTATTTGTTTGCAATTCTTTCTCTTCAAGGAATCTGGATTCAGCATTTTTACAGGCTAATTTTATTAATTCCTCTTTGCTCCCTCGTTTTGGGCATGAGATAACCACTTTTTTACCTGTTTTTAATATAAGCAATTCTGTTAAAGATTCAAATTCTTCAATATCTACAGGGATAAGTATCTCTTCAGGTATGGATAGCTTTTGTGTATATGTATCAAGAATTAAAGAACCTAAATACTCATTGAGGGGTATTTCTAAAGGTATGTTTAAACTAAATCTACGAGAGCCTATAAGTTTTCCCCCTTTATAAAACAAAATATAAATAATTAGATGATTATCAGAAATATATATACCCCAAACATCAATACTATGCGACTGATTGAAGAGAAATGTTTTTTGTGGCTCCATTATTTTTCGTAACGCGAGAAGACGGTCTCTAATGATACCAGCCTGTTCAAATTTTAATTCCTCTGATAATCTTTTTATTTGTTGTAATAACTCTTTTTCGAGAATATCTGTTTTACCTTGAAGCAAAAGAATGGCCTGCTGAATAAGTTCAGAATATTCTTTTTTGGATATTAAATTCACACAGGGAGCCAAGCAAGTCCCTAATTCAAAATATAAACAGGGACGGGTTCTGTTCCGAAAATTGTTATCTGAACATCTCCTTAAAGGAACTATGAAATGTAATTGTTTATAGGTCTCACGAATTGTAGATGAAGAGTGGAAAGGACCAAAATAAATTGCATTATCTTTTTTAGGTTTTCGAGTAAAGGTAAGGCGTGGAAATTCTTCAGATGGATTTATTCGAAGTGATAAATAGTTTTTATCATCTTTTAGCCTGATATTATAACGAGGTTTATACTGTTTAATGAGGGTATTCTCTAATAAAAGGGCTTCTCGCTCTGTATTAGTAACAATGTAATCAATATTTTTTGCTTTAGAAATCAAGAAACGTATATGAAACCGTGTATCTGTATTTTGGAGGTAAGAACGAATACGAGCCTTTAAATTGTTTGCTTTACCGACATAGATAACCTTTTTTTTATCATCATAAAAAACATAACAACCGGGTGATGTAGGAATCCCCTCAATATTAATAAGAGAATTACAAATGTTTTCTTCTTTATTGGAATTCATTTTTTTGAGGTTCTTTATCTTTTATGTTATGTTGTAATTCTTCATTTACATCTTTTCTTAATGTATTTAAAAAACTCCGTATGTGGATATCCAATTGGGGATAGGCGATTTCAATATTCTCCTGATTGAAGCGATTAAATATTGAACATAATAACTCGTGTTGAAGTTCCAGATAGTAAGTTGAATGAGTGAAAACACGAAGTTCAAATTCTAATGCATTGGGTCCTAATTTTAGAAAAAATACTTGGGGTGGAGGGTCTGCTTCAGCAAAAGGATGGGACTGTCCTATTTCCGTTAGAAGTTTTATAACTTTATTTATGTCAGATTGATAACTCACGCCGATAGGGATACAAAGTCGAATTTTAGGTTCATTTCTTGTCCAGTTAATTAATCGTTGTGTCAGTAAATCTTTATTGGGAACTATCAATTCTTTGTTATCCCAATTGACAATTGTTGTTGAACGCATATGTAATGATTTTACTTTCCCAGAAACATCCCCGATGGTAACAATATCACCGATACGCAAAGGCCTTTCGAAAAGCAATATTAAACCGGATACGAAGTTGGCAACTATTTCTTGTAGACCAAAACCAAAACCTATCCCTAATCCAGCAACAAGCCATTGGACTTTATTCCATGTAACATTAATTATTCCCAGTGCAATTAAAAAGCCAATTGTGAAGATCACGTATTTAGATATTGTAGTTATGGCATACCTTTCTCCATATTGTATTTGTGTATATTTTGAAAGTAGAAACTCTATATAGAATGAAATATAACGGATTAGCAAAAATGTAATTGTTATGGTTAATATAGCCCCAAAAAGGTCTAATAGACTAACCCATTCTTCAACAACAGATGGTGTCGGTGTTTGTCCTGTATTACTTTGTGACGATTGAATAGTAGCAGTATTGATCACTTCTGTAACAGTAGATGACCGCCATAGATGTACTTTATCTAAATAACTTAATGCAGGAAAAGTATCGGACCAAATATAAATTGTTATTACTAAGCCCACTACGAATAAAGAATATCGAATAAACTGGTCTGTATATGAAAATAAAGTCTCTTCTGTAGTTGTTTTAGGAGGAAACTCTTGAGGTCCTGAGTCTTTTATAGATGAAGATTGTAATAAGGTGGTATGGGATGCAATAGATGTATTTAATACGGATTTCCAATGATAGAATTTTAAAACAATATCGAATATCCGATAGACAATAAAAAGAATTGTAGCAAAGAAAAGTGTGATGAATAATCTTTTTGTTATTTCAAGACTGCCATAATTATAACCTGCTAAATTAATTACTACAAGAAAAAAACAGATAATTGATGTAATAATTAAAAAGTTACTTATGAAATATACGATTTGGTCCTTTTTATCACTACTTACATTTTCACTTTTCTTTTTTAAGAAAAAAGAAAGATAGAGAGACAATATTGCACAAGATAAAAGAAATATTGAAAATAAAATTCTAAATATAAAATCAGCAAACGCAGAATTCGGAATAAAACGACAACTAACAAGAAGTACAAATAAAATAGAACCCAACCATATAAAGGATATTCGAAAAACAATACCTAATTCTTTAAGATTGTGCCTGATATGTTTCAGAATTATATCTGAGAGAGAAGGAATTTTGACGATAGTATATACAACTTCAAAAAATATAATCGGGGGGACCAGCAATAATAGAGCTTCTGATATCGTATTTAGCAGGTAAAAATTTGTTGGAATACTTTTCAGATAAATACTTATTGCAAAAAGCCACAGTGGGATTAAAAAGACCCTTATAAAAAACAAATATACGAAACGAATCAGCCTACCAATACTGAAATTGAGTGGAACTTTTATTTGTGTTGTAGCAGTATCTATTTGTTTTTCTAAAAAATTATTTGTGAAAAATAAAATAATAATCCCTAATAGTGCAATAGAAAAGACAAAAATGATTTTATAAAGTAATTCTGAATAAGAGTATAAGTTAACTTGAAAAAATTTATCATAGAACCCTCTTATTTCGGCTTCTATTAGAGTCAGGCGAGGAAATGGAGAACGAATCCAGATAATATTTTCATCAATAAAATTTTTAAATTCATAAGTATGTTGTAACCATAAATTTAGAATATCAATGGTTTGAGAAAGTAAAGAAATGTAATTTTCGTAATCACTAATTAATGTTGAAAGAATATTTTTTTGAGTTCTTATTAAATCATCAATAGACTTTCTTATATTCTTTTTTTCAAATTCGGATATATTTAATGTATATTGATTAAATGTGTTCCGTAATTGATTTTCAATTTCATATATTTTTAATCTTTTGGATAATAAATCGTTATATTCATCTTCAATTAGTAGCAATTCATTATTGAACTTTTTTCGTAAATTTTCTATATCGTTAGGATTGGGTAATTTTGATTTTTCCTGTCTTAAAGAAAAGGCCCATCCTGATGCTGAAATAGCGGTAGATGATTTTTGCTTTAATAAATCAAGTTGATTTTTTTGTTTTTTGTATTCCTGACTATAATTTTTATATTTATCATTAATAGATACGATTTTATTTTCTATTCCATCAGGTTCTCTGGCTTTTATAGCAAGTCTTAGATTTTCTTGTGCTGATTTAGAAAGTTCTTCTGTGAAGATAGATCCCGTTTTTGTAAGTGATTTCAACAGGTTTAAAGAATTAAGAATATTTTTTTGAACTTCCTCCTGTTTCCTGATATTAAATTCACTATTCCAGATGTTATATTCTTTTTCTTTCTCTCTTAATTCAATGCGAAGTTTTTCAATTCTTGAAGATAGCAAGTTTGTTATTAATTCATAGCTTTCGAATTCCTTATTTAGATACTCAAGTTCCTTTTCCAGGGATAAAACCTGAGCGTTAACAAATAGCTGTTTTAATTTTAGAATTTGTGGAGGATCTTGTGAAGGGGTAGATAAAGAATCTGTTAGTTGAGGAATCTGTTTCTTTAAATCGCCTATTCTTGACAGTAACGATTTTCTATATTCATCCCTATTATCAAATTCTTTATAAAGATTTTCAAAATCAGTTTGTTTCTGTTTATACTCTGCTTCGGATTCTAATAAATGTTGATTGATTTCATCAATAGATAAGTTCTTTGTATTTGGTAAATCTGATTTACGAGGGGATGAAATAAATTCTCCGTTAGATTTAATTTCGTTGGGAGCATTTTTGATTTCCTGATTTAATTCTTCTAACTTTGTATTCCAATTATTTATAGACTGGATAAATAATAAAGTTTCATTTAATATCTTTTCAGCAGAAATTTTAATTTCATCCGATAAAGAGGTGTCTTTTTGTATTTCACCTCTCAAAAATTCAATAGTTTCAGGATTGATTTCTGTTAACTCGGAAAAATTGGGTAGAGAAAAAATAGAGAAAAGGAGGGAAGATAATGTAAATAAAATCATTGTATTTAATAATTTCATAGGATAACCTTTTTTGAACTTAAAATATTATTTTATCATTATTTGAAAATAAAACGATTTGCATGATATAAAGTATTAATTTGTATTACCAAAAAATAGTCATTTCGTTTATAAATAACAAATAAAATGAGGAATTTATGGTACGAGTAGAAAATTGTTTTTTAAAATTAGGTCCGAAAACAAGTTTTTACTGTGAAAAGTTTTATGCCCCACCAAAATCAAAAATAGCACTATGGGGTCCCAGTGGCTGTGGAAAAAGTACATTACTAAATTTAATTTCGGGTTTACTAAAACCTGAAAAGGGGAAAGTTATTGTAAATGGGGTAGAAATAACTTCCCTATCTGAGTCTAAATTAGATCATTTCCGTGGTGAGAATATAGGATTTGTATTCCAGACTTTTAATTTGCTTCCCCCTTTTACAGCGTTACAGAATGTGGTTTTAGGCATGCGTTTCAGTGATACGATTCCGGCGTCAGAATGGAAAAAGAATGCTAAGTATTTGCTAAATTATGTAGGATTGGGAAACAGATTATACAATAAACCTTCACAATTAAGCGTTGGGGAACAGCAACGAGTTGCAATTGCAAGGGCTGTTGCAAACAAACAAAAACTATTAGTAGCCGATGAACCTACCGGTAGTCTTGACCCTAAAACAGCAGATAGTGTTATGGAATTATTATTGAAATTATGTAATGAACAAGGCTTAACATTGTTGTTGGTAACCCATGACCGAAATATTGCAGAAAGACTGCCTCAAATATATGATTGTTCCAATTTAGTTCATGAGGAGGTAGTTGCATGACTTTATGGGGAATTGCCTGGGGATATTTATGGAATAGAAAATTTACGACATTTCTGACTATTTTATCGGTAGCATTAGCCGTTGCACTTATAAGTTCAGTTCTTACACTTCGTGAGGAAACAAGAAAAAGATTTGAAGAAGAAGGACAGGCATTTGATTTAGTGGTAGGAGCAAAAGGTAGTCCTTTGCAACTTGTTTTAAGCAGTGTTTATTTTATGGACAATCCAACAGGTAATATTCCATGGTCTGTATATGAGCAAATAAAAAATGATAAAGAGTATGTTCAATCGGCATATCCAATTGCTCTTGGGGATAATTATCAGGGATTTCGCATCGTAGGGACAGAAGTAACTTTGTTTCAGCATAAATGGGTAAGTCCTATTACAGGGGAGGAACGTTTTCCATTTAAATTGAAAGAAGGAACATTTTTTGAAAAGCCTTTTGATGCGGTATTAGGGGCATTGGTAGCTAGAGAAACAGGACTCAATATCGGAGATACTTTTGTAAGTAGTCATGGATTTATCAAACTCCCTGAAATGTTAGGAGGACATGACCATGAACAACATCCTTATACAGTAGTAGGGATTTTTGATTATTCGAATTCTCCTTTTGATCGAGCTATCTTTACATCTGTAAATTCTGTATGGGATATACATGCAGAACATCATGAAGAGGAACATGGTACACAAGAAGAAGGTGATATTAAGTATGAAGAATGGGGCAAGGATCCGAGTTCTATGATTACTTCGGTATTGGTTCAATTACAAAGTCCTGCATTACGGTTCCAGTATCGTGAGATGATCCGTGAATCTACTGTAGCAATGTCTGCAACACCTGTCGAGGAAATATCAAAACTATTTGAACAGTTTTTAGGGACAGCTAAAACAGTACTTTTAGCCGTAGGATATTTAGTTGTTATAATATCAGCACTATCAATTATGATTGGTTTATATTTGGCCATTATTCAAAGAAGACGGGATTTAGCTATAATGAGAGCTTTGGGTGCATCAAGGATAGAAATTTTTGGTTCTGTCCTCATAGAAGCATTATGGGTAACCGCATTAGGGATTTTATTGGGTTATTTTATAGGTGGTGGAATATCCCGTATTGTAGGATATTATCTATCGCAAAAATATGGACTTAGTATAACTTCACTTATAATAACATCAGAACATATTACATCTTTTGCTACTGTTGCCGTTGTGGGTCTGCTTGCTGGGATAATACCAGCATGGCAAGCGTATAAGCGTAATATTGCAAGAGATTTAATGGAACTATAGTAAGAAAGACTAATTAAGTATATGAGACTAAGAGCAAAAAGAGATTTAACTATTTTTGTGGGTGTAGTTTTTGTCATTTCTGTGGTCGCTTTAACAAATAATTTTTTAGAACGAAGTAATTTGGCCGAAAGAAGTGAAAAATGGAGGCAGATGGTTGAAAAGGAGAGGAAAAACAAAGGCATTGATATTATTTCCTGGAAAATATTACAAAAAACGAAGGGAAATATGAGAACGGGGCCAACTTTTGATGAGGCTTTACTCAAATATGATAAGCAAAAAGTACATATAGTTGGTTTTATGGTCCCTCTGAATGAATTTAGAAATATAAAAGAATTTTTATTATTACCTTTACCTATAGAATGCTATTTTTGTCAGGCTCCTCCTATGCGAGATGTTATCATTGTTCAGATGACTGAAAAAGAAACAACAAACTTATATAGAGAACCAGTTTTAATAAACGGAGTATTAAATCTACAAAAAGGGAAAGGAGTTAAATTCTTCTATATTATCTCAGATGCTCGTTTAGGGCCTGCAAAAGAAGGTGGTTCACTTACTGTAAAAACTGTACAACCTCAACACATGATGCATGTCCAGCAAGCCCCTCAAGAACAATTATTAGAAGGGATAGAAACACCCTCTCCAAAAGAAAAAATGGATAATACAAACAAATAGAGGTGCAGGGTTATTTATTTAGACATTGTTTTAATGCTTGATCTATATCAGCGATAATATCTTCAGGCTCTTCAATTCCAACCGCAAGACGGAAGAGGGTATCTGTTATCCCTAATTCATACCGTTCTTTTCGGTTATAGTCATAATAACTAACAAGTGCAGGATGGGTGATGAGTGTTTCAACACCTCCTAAACTCGGGGCAATATAACACAATTGTAAGGAATCAAGAAACCTTTTTGCCGTGCTTAAATTACCCTTAATATCAAAAGTTACAACTCCACCAAAACCTTTCATTTGCTCTTTTGCTATCTTATGGTGAGGATGGGTTTCTAATCCTGGGTAATATACCCTTTTAATCTGAGGATGGCTTTCTAAAAACTTTGCAATTGTCATTGCAGAGCTGTTTTGTCTTTCTATTCGCAAGGAAAAAGTCTTAAGCCCCCTTAGGAGGAGATAACAGCAATGAGGGTCTATAACACCTCCCATTGCTTTATGGAGTTTTCTTACTTCTTCGACCAATTCACTACGGCCCAATACAGCACCTGCCAAAATATCATTATGCCCAGCAAGATATTTTGTGCAACTGTGTAAGACAAGATCTACTCCAAATTCTAAAGGCCTTTGGTTATATGGGGTACTAAATGTGGAATCAATAAGGGTTAAAACACCATGCTTTTTTGCAATCTTGTTAAGTTTTTCTAAGTCAAATATGTTTAAATAAGGGTTAGTCGGTGATTCTGAGAAAATAAATTTTGTATTGGGTTGTATGGCTCTTTCAAGAGCCTCGTAATCTCCAAATGGCACAATTGTGCATTCAACTCCGAACCGTTGAAGATAAGAACTACAAAATTCTAAAGTTTTTTTATAAGCATCGTCAGTAATAACAATATGATCGTTGCTATGTACAAGGGCAAGAATGGTAGTTGTGATAGCACTCATACCTGAGCCAAAAACAAGGCAGTCTTCAGCTCCTTCTAAAGCAGATAATCTCCTTTCTGCTACCAACTCAGTAGGATTTCCATATCTTCCATATTCGAATCTCGCTTTACCATGTTTCGTATAGTCTTCAATGTCTTTTGAATTTTTGAACACAAAGGTGCTTGTCTGGACAATAGGTGTTGTAATAGAGTCTGCATAACGGGAACGGTCTTCTCCCGCATGGACAGATTGTGTTGACACACCCAGAATTGAGGAATAAAACCTTTTATTATTATTTAAAGTCTTTGCCTTTTTCTTGCTCATAGATATACTCCACTACGATATAGTAAATGTAAATATTTTAAAAAACTCCCTTCAATAATAAAAAGTAAAGAATTTAATTAACGATATTTATTTTGTTAGAACCTTTTGAATTAACTTTAACGATTTATTTGCATCTTTTATGTTATCAAAGGAAATCCATATATTGCAGTTTTTACCGAGTGAAGATGCAGAAATACCACGAATATTAATCCCAGAAGAACTAAGAGTATTTAGTATTAGTAAACCTAAACCTGCCTTATCCGGTCCACATATCTTTAAAACTGCGATATCTTTATTTTTCTGAAAACCTAATGATTTTGCTTTTTTTATTACAGTATTTCCTTCCAATGGAGATAGAAATGCAATCCCTTTGCCAGAAGAGGTTCTTCGGGCTAGTAAAAAATTAAGATTGGCACCGGATTCAACTAAGGGTTGAAGGACAGAACTTAAACCACCGGGTTGGTCTAATATCTCTACAGACCACACATCTACTTTCTTTATTTCATATCCCATATAATATCTCCTTTATGGTTAGAGTGTTTTTTAGCGTATAATCATATAATAAAGTTAATAATATAATAACAAAAAACAAATAAAAGATATCATGGAAAAAAAAGTTCCTTTTCATGTAATGGCAAAACCAGCGGGTCCTCTATGTAATTTAAATTGTATTTATTGTTTTTATTTAGAAAAAAAATCTATATATAAAAAACAACAAATAATGTCTTATGAAGTATTATGCAGGTATGTAGAAGATTATATAAAAAGTAATCCATCCGAAGAGATTGTTTTTGGATGGCAGGGTGGAGAACCGACATTATCTGGTATACAATTTTTTGAAAAGGTTATTGAGTTACAGAATAAGTATAAGGGTAATAAAAAAATTTTAAATACCCTGCAGACTAATGGAATTTTGATAAATGAAAATTGGGCAAAATTTTTAAAAGAAAATCATTTTTTAGTAGGCTTATCGATAGATGGACCGGAAGAAATACACAACCAATTCAGGTTAAAGATTCATGGAGAAGGAACATTTAGTGATGTAATGAAAACTACCCAATTATTGATAGAAGAAGGTGTCGAATTTAATACACTTACATGTATACATAGATATAATTGGATAAAAGGAAAAGAGATATATAAGTTTCTGAAATCAATAGGAAGCCGATTTTTACAATTTATTCCCATTGTAGAAAGAGCAAGTACTTGTAGGCTTGATGGGTTAAAATTAGTTCACCCCGGAGATGAAAATGCTGAAATTACTGATTGGACATTATTACCGGAACAATGGGGATATTTCTTAAATGCTGTCTTTGATGAATGGGTTAAGCAAGATGTAGGAAAAATATTTGTTCAAATGTTTGACATGACGCTTGCCGGCTGGATGGGTATAGACCCTCCTTTATGTGTTCACAGTAGAAATTGTGGGAAAGCCATTATTCTGGAAAGTGATGGCAGTGTTTATTCCTGTGACCATTTTGTTTATCCAGAGTATTATCTCGGAAATATATTAGAAACTTCATTATCTGAAATGGTTAACTCTGAGTTTCAGAACAATTTTGCACAAGAAAAATCCCGTTTAACGCAAAAATGCAAGAAATGTAAATATATTTTTGTTTGTAATGGTGGATGTCCAAAACATCGTTTTGTTTATACCCCAAATGAAGAAGTTAAACAAAACTATTTGTGCAAAGGATATTTTACGTTTTATAAATATACAGAACCTTATATGAAGTATATGGCTAAACAACTTCAACAAGGTCAAGCACCTGCTAATATAATGAAAGAAATACAGAATCGACAAAAAATAGAATTATTAAACAAAGTCAATCCCAATGACTTATGTCCTTGTGGAAGTGGGAAAAAAATTAAGAAATGCTGTGGTATACGTTCATTCAGTTAGAGTCTTATCTTTCGTGATGAATTCATTCCACCGTTTATGAATATACTCTTGCAATTCGTCTAAAGAACTCGTATCTAAATTAGCAAATCTTTTTTGAGCGGACAAATATTCTGTAATCGGTTTTAGTTTTCCTCCATTTGCTAAACGCCTACTCCTGCCTGTTAAACGAAAAATACCGTTTTCGATTTCGTATAAAACAATTGCACCTGTTTCTACGGCTAACTGTCCAATGGTGACTGTGTCTTTAGGGTCATATTGCCAACCCGAAGGGCAAGGGACACAAAGGTGGATATATCGCAAACCATATATATCCTTTGCTTTTTTTACCTTGTCATACAAGTCTGTCGGGTAAGATATACATGTTGTAGCTACATAAGGTATATTATGGGCATCCATAATTTGTCCCATATCTTTCGGACTGTGAATTTTCCCGATAATAGGTGTCGTAGTCGTTTTAACGCCCTTCGGGGTTGCTCCTGATCTTTGTGTTCCTGTGTTCATGTATGCTTCATTATCATAGCAGACAAATAAGAAATTGGCATTTCTTTCCGCTGCACCACTGAGACCTTGTATACCGATATCATAAGTTCCACCATCACCAGCCATAGCCAATACGGTTATATCTTCTCTTTTTAGGGCTTTTAATCCTGCAACCAAACCGGTTGCCATTGCAGCGGTTCCTGGAAAAACAGAATTAACCCAGGGAACAGTAATAGAGGATATAGGATACATCCCGCCTAATACTGTAAGACAGCATGCGGGAACAGTCATAACACATTTCCCTTCCAATGCCTTTAATATGTAACGCAAACCAATACCTAATCCACAGCCCGCACAGGAACGATTTCCTGGTAACATATATTCATCAGCAGGTATCTCAAGTATAGAAGTCATGCTACATTCCTAATTCAATATTTACAGTTAATCCATTGAGACTCATATATTATTTCATTGGTTAATTCTTTCTTATTGAATTTATTCCAATAATCATAGGCTTTTTCTGCTATCTCATACGGTTTTATATCTCTCCCACCAAGACCCGCAACAAAACTAATAACAGTAGAAGAAATACCGGACTCAAATAGAGAAGATTTTATATCAATACATATAGGTCCCTGATAACCATAACTAAGACTTTTGTCTATTGTTAAAATTAACTTTTTATTTTTTAAAGCAACTGAAAGTTTTTGGTTCGGGAATGGACGATAGGCTCTCAAAGAGACCAAACCTATAGGCACATTTTGTTCTCTTAACATATCTATTACCAGAGTACACATTTTCGACAGAGATCCTGCACAGATAATTACGACATCAGCATCATCTGTTTTATACTCAGAAAATAATCCTCCCAAACTTCTTCCAAAAATATCTTTATATTCAATATCAATTTCTTCAATTATTTTCAGACTATTTCGAAGAGATTGATGGTGCAAATATTTGTGTTCCATATATCCATGACATAAAACTCCATCGGCATTCAATCGAGGGTCTGCAAGAGTAACAGGGTTAATATTAACAGGTTTACTTATGTCTATAGGAGTATGAGGAATATAAGGGGGGAGAAATTTCTTAACTTTATTCCCGTCAGGAACTTCAATAGGCATAACTGTATGAGAAAGAATATAACCATCGTAACACACCATCACAGGAAGATAGACTTTTTCTGCTATACGGTATGCTTGTATAACAGTATCAATGATTTCTTGATTGTCTTTACAAAATAATTGAATCCATCCGGCATCCCTCTGAGACATTGAATCTTGTTGGTCGTTAAGAACGCTCCAGGGGGCAGCCATAGCCCTATTTACACAAGCCATGACAATAGGTAAACGAGAACCCGAAGCCCAATGAAGTTGTTCGCACATGTAAGCCAATCCATTGGCACATGTTGCTGTGAAAACACGAGCACCCGCAATAGAAGCCCCTATACAAACCCCCATAGCACTATGTTCACTTTCTACAGGAACAAATTCAGCAGGTAATTCTCCTTCTTCTATAAATTTAGCCAATTCCTCTACTACAGGTGATTGGGGAGTGATTGGGTAAGCCGCCACAACCTGTACACCTGATAAAAATGCACCAATCGCAGCGGACTGGTTTCCTGTAACTACATGTTGCCCCGGAGGGTATGTTTTAGGGTTTGATAGATGATTATGTGTATTATTCACTCTTTGTTGATTCAGGACTGTCATATTCACTTTCCATTTGTATAGCATCCGCAGGACAAATTTGTGCACAAATTCCACAACCCTTGCAATAAGTCAAATCTATAGGTCCCCCCGGTTTTCTTTCTATAGCACCTTCGGGACAAAATGCCCAACATTGAAAACAAATGTCTTTATTTGCTCTTACTGCTAAGCATTTAGCTTCATTGAGAACAGGTCGTTGAGTTCTCCACTCCCCCGTTTTACCCGCTTCACCCTTTGCAGGGGATGACGCAGATATTATGTGACCACAGTCTCGAGTGTTCATGATTCCTGCAACTCCTGTAAAAAATTTCCTATTTTTTCAACACTACATTCTTTGTAAACACGGGATATAACATCAAAATTTTTTAATACTGCTTTAGGTGAAAAAAACTGTTCTAAAGCCTTATGAATATGTGATAAATCAATGGTTGGTAAAACATGTAGAAGTGTTCCCAAGATGGGTGTATTAACAAGGGGTATTCCAGCAGAAATCAAACCAGATTCTTCAGCGATTTGGGTTGCATTTACTCTTATAAAGTTGAAACTATTCTGTAAGAAATCATACTTAAAATGTTGGGGAGTATTTAAAACGACCCATCCATTCGGCTTTAATCCTTGAGTAACATTTATAGTTTTTAACAATGTATTATCCAAAACAACCACCACATCAGGGGAGACAATTTGACTGAAATCGCAAATAGTACATTTACTTAGTTTCGTTGTCGCTATAACAGGAGCACCTCTTCTTTCAGCACCAAAAAACGGAGCAGAAGTAACACCTTTGTAACCTGCAAGAAACCCTGCCACCGCAAGAATTTTTGCGGAAGTTATTGCACCTTGTCCTCCTCTTCCATGCCATCGTATCTGTGTAATATTATCTTTTTTATAATTCCTGAAAAAATTAGATACTTCTTTATAATGATCCATTTAAAAACCTAACTAATATAAAAAATAATATAATATTGAAATTAATAGTAAAAATTTAACATTATTCATAATAGATTTGCAAAAAAGAGATTTTAATATAAAGAAAAAAATAACATTAACAATTTCTAAATAAAAAACAGTGTTCTGTTTTTAAGGTTGTGTTGTTACTAAAGTCGTTAATAAGTTTATGTACAGTTTTTGTTAAATTATCAATTGCTTTTTCTGTTTCTGAATAAATCCAATTTACTCTCTTATCAGAGCGAAACCATGTTATCTGTCGTTTTGCGTATCTACGGTGATACAACTTAATATTATCTATAGTAGTAGATAAATCTTGCTTACCTTTTAGAAAATAAACTATTTCTCTATAACCTAATGCTTTTAGTCGGTAAATGTCTTTTTCATAGCCATTGTCTAATAGTGCCCGGACTTCTTCTATCCATCCATTTTTAATCATTTCATCCACTCGATTGTTGATTCTATTATATAAGGTATCTCGTTCCCAGTTTATTGCAATTTGTAATACATGTAAAGGTTGTGCGTGTTGCTGGTGTTGTTTATGCCACTCCGAAAAGGAAATTCCTGTAAGTTCAAATACTTCCAATGCACGAATTACTCGAACAATGTCATTAGGACTTGTTAGTTTCGAAAAATATATAGGGTCTATATCTTTTAACTTTTTTATTAAGTATTCAGGACCATACTTTTGTAGTTCATTCTTTAATTTTTTTCTTATTTCATCGGAGGAGGCGGGACCTTCAAATAAACCATCTATTAAAGCAGAGATATATAGGCCAGAACCACCAACTATAATTGGAATTTTTCCCTGTTTTTTTATTCGTTCTAATTCTTTTCTTGCTAAGCTTTGAAAAAGCCCCGCATTCATACGAAAATCAGGTGGTACAAAAACTAAGAAGTGGTGATGTATCTTCTCACGAATTTCAATTGGTGGAACTGCTGTGCCAATTTCCATCCCTTGATAGAATTGCATTGAATCTGCAGAGATAATTTCACTTATAAATTCTTCAGCCAGTTGGATAGAAAGTGCTGTTTTCCCAGACGCAGTGGGTCCCACTACTGCGATAGCATCCATTAGGGTCTTCTCCGAAAACTTTTTTCCATCTGTTGTATGGTCAATTCTATTAATATAGGTCTTCCATGGGGGCAGGTATAAGGGGGAGTTAATGATTTAAATCCTTGGATTAAATATATTCGTTCTAATGGGTCTAATTTGTCACCTGCTTTTATAGATTTCTTACACGCTTTTGTGGCAATGCTTAACAAAGATTCAAAATAGTTTTCTTTCTCAAACAAATCACCTTGAACCATTTCTTCAAGTAACTCAAAGATAGTATCTTTTATTTTTTCTTCATCGTATAATTCACATATAGAAGTTATTTGAAATATATTATCACCAAAAGGTTCTATATCTATTCCAATTTTTTGAAACACCTCTTTTTTTTCTTCTAAAATTTTTGAATAATTAGAAGGGACTTCAATGATGATCGGGATAACAAGTCTTTGTAGCGTGATATTGCTTTCTTGAAGTTCTTTCCTTAAATTTTCAAAATTTAATCGTTCATGAAGAGCATGCTGATCAATAATTAAAAGGCGATCTTTTTCAGGTAAGACTAAATAAGAATCAAAAACTTGTATAGGAATCTCGTTACTGGGGATATATTCTGAAAAGAAGGGATTTGGTAAAAGAGAAGGTTGTTGCTGTACTGTTTTTATCTCTTCTGAATGTAGAGATCGTTCTTTATCATCATCTTTATCTATAAAAAAATCATTGTTTACGGGAGAGTTTTCTTTTTGGACAATAATAGTAGAATTATCATCGGATTGTACGGAATCATTGTTATTTGTATTATTATTTGAATAATTATGTTGAATTGCAATATTTATAGGATGATTGTGATTGTTTTCAGTATGTTTTTTGTCTCTTGTGTTTGCAAATGTATTTGTATGAATTTTTTGTTCGGGGATTAATGATAGATGATTGCGAATAGTTGTTGTTATATATTTTGATATAACTCGTTCATCTCTAAATTTTATCTCTTTTTTAGTTGGGTGGATATTTACATCAATCCATTGTGGGGGAATTTCAAGAAAAAGAATAGCAATAGGATACTTTCCTATCATAATAAGGCTTCGATATGCTTCTTCTAAACTATATTGTAAGGTTCTACTGTAAATAGGTCTTTTATTTACAAAAAATAGTTGGTGTGAACGATGGGAGCGTGTAAGGGATGGTAATCCAATATAACCATGTATAGTAATTGGAATGGGTTCAGACTCGTTAGAGAAAAGATGGTTAGAGATTTCTTTTAATCGTATCATTTCCGATATAGTAGATTTACCCCAAATAAGAGAGATTCTATTATATAAATCCATTTCAGGGGGTATATCAAAAAGCAGTTTTTCGTTATGAAATAATTTAAAACCAATTTTTTCATGTGAAAGAGCATATTTCTGAACAATATCAATGCAATGACTTAATTCTGTTGTTAAACCCTTTAGAAATTTCAGCCTTACAGGGGTATTAAAAAAAAGTCGGTTTACAGATATTTTTGTGCCTTGAGGACAGCCGATAGAAGATACTGATTTTAATACGCCTCCATGAACAACAATTTGTGTCCCAATATTATCTTGCGTGCGTTTAGTTGATAAAACAAAATGAGATACGGCGGAAATACTGCTTAATGCTTCACCACGAAATCCAAAGGTATGTATTGCTTCTAAATCTCGTGCTTCTGAAATTTTACTCGTTGCATGTCTTTCTATTGAGAGGATAGCATCTTGCTCAGACATTCCAACACCGTCATCTATTATTTCTATAAGTCTTAAACCAGAGGCAGATAAGCGGAGGGTAATATGTCTTGCCCCAGCATCGATACTGTTTTCAATTAATTCTTTTATAACAGATGAAGGTCTTTCAACAACTTCTCCAGCAGCAATCTTATTTGTAATCTCTTCAGGAAGTATTCGAATTTTAGTTTCTTTTTCTGTCATATTGGGACCTATATATTAGGAGTTATACGAATATAATATTATAAGAAAAAGAGGTAAAGAAAGGATTACTTTTTCTTTTTTTTTGAGTTTTGTTGAATATCAACGGAGACTTTTTGAATATTATGATAGGTCCGTAGTAACCAGAAAAGGAAGATACCAAGAACAATTTCAAAAATGCAGAAAATCTGCTGGTCACTTAGGATTCCGAAGCCCAAAACAGTTGGATTATGGTCTCCACGAAAGAACTCGTTGAAAAATCGAAGTAGACCATGTAAGAAAAAATAAGTAGGTATGGTAAAACCTGTGAATAGATTCCATGAATCACGAAGGTAGACCAATAAAACACAGAGGAAGATGAGTCCCACAACTGCATAAAGTTGTGTAGGGTGGACAGGTAGAGACCATCCATTGTTTCCTGGGTATGATTGGAATACAGGACATCCTTCAGGAAAGGAAATTGCAAAGGGAAGTTGAGAAGGTTTTCCGTAACAACAACCATTTAAAAAACACCCAATTCTGCCAATTCCCTGTCCTAACGCCAGGTAGGGGACAGCACAATCGGAAACTAAAAGGAAGGAGACTTTTCTTCTTCGCATCGACCAAATAACATAAGCAAAAGCAAAAGGCAGTGCTCCTTGAAATACAAGACCTCCCTGCCAAATTGCAATCCAACCAATAGGGTCTGTGAAGGAGTATTCGTATGGGAACATGATAATATGAAAAATACGGGACCCAAGAATTCCAGCAAGGAGTGCAAATATGGCTTCAGTTTGAATTATGTCAGGGTCAACCCCTTTTTTCCGAGCATCGCGTTGAGTAAGATACAAGCATAATAAAAATGCTATTGCGATACAAAGACCATAGCTATGAATTTTGAGCCAACCGAATTCTAATAATGTTGGATACATGGTATAAATAAAAAATAATTTTAGTATAGTGAATCTTGCTGTTTTTCATACTCACTTTGACATTGTATACAAAAACGAGCATGAGGAAGAACTTCTAATCTTTTTCGTGGGATAGGCTCTTTACACATTTCACATATACCGTAAGTTTTGTTTTTGATTCTTTCTAATGCATCATCAATTTCTTGTAGTTGTTGAGATTCTCCACTTGCTAAAGATAATGCGATTTGAATATCAAAAGCATCTGTACCTGTTTCAGCGTAGTCAGATATATCTTCTCCTGTGCCAGAATTTTGCTCCGCCAGGTCGGATGTATTTAAATTCATCAAATTTTGAATTACTTTTTTTCTTTCTGTTAATAGTAAGGACTCGAAAATTTTATATTCTTTTTTATTTATCCCCTTCTTAACAACATCTTTTTTTTTCATCAAATTACTCCTTTATTAAAGTCAAAATTAACAGAGTATTAAGCATTTTAAGATTGTAATTTGTCTTTTAGTATTGCCAACTGTTCAGCTAATTGAGTATTCAATAAAAGTCCATCTTTGTCCGATGTCGTTTTTTTGCTGTCCTTTTCTATATTTGTTTTATGAGGTTTCGAAAATTTCTTTTCGAATTTAGGTTTGTCCGTATTTAGTGAACTTTTGTTATATATTTGGTCTGATATTGACTGTTTATGTTCAGGAAAAGTTTTTTCTCTCCTTTCTTTTCTCCCTTCATCTTTTTTATCTTTCTTAGGAGGAAAATAAGGGATGAGAGTTACTTTTTGATTATCGAAGTCTATAGATTCAATGTTTACCTTTAAAAAATCACCAATTTTCTTATCCAACAAATTGCGTTTAAGCATCTTTGTTAATGATGGATTATTTCTTAAATGAATAACCGCATCAATCGGTATTCCAATATCAACAACAATTATATTATTAAGAATTTTCTTTATAATTCCTTCCGTTTGCATTCCAACTTTAAGGTCCGATACACAATAAATTCCATTGGTATATCTCGGAAAAACAAAGAATCCCCGTGGGTCACGAGCAGGTGATTTAAATTCTTTTAGGATTGTTTTGATAGCATGTTTACTCAGCACATTTTTTTCTTCTAATCGTCTGATGAGTAAACGAGCATTTTTAGACGAACGGAATAAGGAATTTATATCAACATTCAGTTCTTTAGCAGTTGTTTCAATATGTTCATACCATTGGGGATGAATTCGCGTTTGGTCTAAAGGGTTGTCTCCGTTCTTTATGAAAAGAAAACCTGAACATTGCTGAAATATATTTTCATTGATACCTGGAACTTGAAGGAGTTCTTTTCGATTTTTAAAACAGCCATTTGAAGTTTTATATTCAATTATATTTTGAGCGATATCATGTCTTATCCCTGCAACATGTCGTAATTCATTAATACTTGAGTGGTTAATATCAACTCCAATATTGTTAATACAATGTTCTATTACTTGATTTGCTACTGCAGTAAATCTTCTCTCATTTATCTCTCTATGAAGAATGCCTTCAGGTAAACTTACAAGATTTAATTTTATAAGTTCTTTTAAAGGAGAATTGAAGTATTTTGCGAGATAGTATGCCTCGCGTATTTTTTCAGAATGATTTGGTAAATCAAATTCGGCCATTTTTGAACGAGCAAAACTTTGAGCCAATCTTTGTTCAAAGGTAACAAAACGGACACGGGGATTTGTATATTGTGAAGTTATTTCTCCGATAAATTGAAAAGCATCATCAACGCCGGCACCATTGCCTATAACAATATGTCTTGAATTATATGTTTGAATATAATTTTTTATCTTCTCTTGTGCTTCTTTAATTTCGTTTTTTGGAGATGTTGGAAAAATAGATGAAGATTCTAATAAGTTACCATCTCGGTCTACTATACATACAGCCCATTCTTCTTCAATGGCTGGTATAATTGATATAACTGTTTCTAAATTTGCGGGAGGAAACATCAAGATATCTAACAAATCATTGCGTAGTTCAGAAATAAACTGCTGTTCAATATTTTCTTTTAACTCAATAAATACTCTATTCTCACAAACTGTTTTTAATTGTTTACGAAAAGCGTCCTGTATACTTAATCTAATAAATGGCTCAAATATATTTCCTCTCTCTTTTATATAGACCTTTAATAATTCTTCAATTGCTTCATTTTCATCTATTTCTAAGCTAACTTTTAAGAAACCCAGTCGCATTCCTCTCAAAATCTGAAGAAAACGAATTGAACCAATTTTGCGAATCGGTTCCGAATAGTTATAAAAAGATTCAAACTGTGTCTTTTGGTTTTGTGCTGTTTTCGTTGATGTAGAAACCAAAAGACCCTTTTTCCAAAAAATATCCTTTACAATCATTCTTGCTTTATAGTCTTGTTCGATTTTTTCTGATAGAATGATTAAAGCCCCCTCAATGGCTTCTTGAGGAGTAATTGACAATTTTGAAGATTCAACAAATGCTTCTGCTGTTATTTCTATTGGTTGGTTTACAGGTAATTGTTGCCATATAAAATCTGCTAATCCTTGTAATCCTTGTTGAATGGCCTTTTGAGAACGAGTCCGATTTTTTTTCTTTATTGGAAGAAGTAAGTCATCAAGCAAGGCCGTATCTGAGGTTTCAGAAATAATATTTTTCATTTCATCGGTTAAAAGTTCATTCTTTTCTAATTGGGATAATACATTAATCTTTTTGTTTTCTACATCGAGGAACTTCCTATATTCATCAATAACATGGACTAAAAACCCCCAATTATCTATGCCTATTTCTTCTCGATGATAGTGATATATATATTCTAAGTGGAGACCTTTGTTTATTAAGTTTATTAAATTTTCAATTTTCTGAGAATTAAAACGAATCTTTCTAGTAAAATTTTGGATTTGTTCTTTTGTTAACATAGTCTCTTACACCTTTAGTTATTCATTTGCCCAAAAGTATGACAAAGTTAAAATGATATTTTGATAAAAAAACAAAAATTTAAGATATATATACTATCAATCATTACAACTCAATCTCAAAATGAATGCCCTTACCTTGATGTATAAAACCAAGATAGATTAAGTTATATTTTTCATCATAATATTGCTGAAAATCGATGTTTTCACTGTTTGTGATTTTTTGAGGTAGTTTATTGTAAAAAATTACAATTTTACCTGGAATTCTTGATGGCCCCTGTATTTTAAAAGAGAGATAATTCTCTTTTACTTTCTCTTCCGTTATTCTTCCAGCAGAAGTGATTATAAATGGAGAATCTTTTTTTGTTAGTTTAAGATTTAAATCGAGTAATAAGGCACGATTAGAGGGATATAATACGATTTCCTCTTCAACTTTTAACTCCGGATTAAATAGGTTTATAAATTTCCCTTGTATTCTATAAGGGATTTCTGAAATGGACTCATCCTGAACAGAACATATATGATAGGGACCTCTTCTTAAATGAAAGTAATTCTTATAGTCAATATGAATTTGGGCTTGATTAGCCATTTCTTTTAACCATTTTAGTATTTGATTCGCACCATCAGGATTGCGGGCTAATGAAGCAGGACTGTGTTTGGCCCAAAAGACATGACCTTTTCCTAATGGAAATATACTATCATTGGTTATTTTATTTTCAAAAAGTATTTTTATTAAATGTTCCAATGGTGAATTAAATCCCTCTTCTTTCCACCAATTATTTAATTCATTATAAGGGTCTGAATTATCATCGATAATAAGAAGATGCCCTCCATTCATAACCCAATCTTTGATTTTACTATGATATTCTTTTTTTAATGGTTTTTGTCCTTCATATGTTAACAATAAAATTTTTATATCTTTAAGTGGTTGATAATTTAACAAATGTTCCATCTGTATGATTTTTAATGGAACCCCATTTTTTACAAGAGGTGTTGCTATACCATAAAAACAATTTAGATTGGGGTCGCTTGGATTTGGTTCTGCTCTTTGAAACATCAATGTATCAGAAACCATTATTCCTACGGGATAATTTCCAGAAATCCATTCAATATCAGTTTGTTTCATATCATTTAATGTATTAATTACTGTTAAAAGTTCGGTTGCATATTCAGGAATGATATTTATTTTTATATCTTTTTCTTCTTTAGATTTTGAATATTTGCCTTTAAAGATTCTTTCGGGCCATGGCATTACTTCATAAGAAGTAACAGTCGGAAATAATAGAGATGCTAAAACAGTACATTCATAGTTATACTTATAGTCGTGCCAGTCATAATTTGGATTGTCTTCAATAGGGTCTGCGAGAAAGATAAGATGTTTATTAACAGGTGAGACCATACCTACCATTTGAGCATATTCAAGATAGGCCGTTTCGAAAGTTCTTTCTCTGGAAATACCTCTGTAATGATGACGAGAACGAGCAGTACCAGTCCATACCTGAGCGATAATGCCATCACAATGTTCCATGTGGGTTAACATTGATTCGGGACTTACAATTCGCCATTGTGAATAATTAATTAATGAATGAGTAGGAACATAACAGCCTATTTGAAAATTATTTTTTTGTGCATATTCTTTTACAAATTTAAATACTTCTGTTAAGGCATTTGTGTATAAATTATATTTCAATAGACTGGCTTTGTATTGTGTTTCAATCGATTGATTAGGAGGTGCCCACGGTTCTCCGTAGTGTTTTTCCCAGAGTTGTTTGAACGCTTCACTCCATCCTGTAACAGCCCAAAATTCAGGTTCTTCTAAATAGATACTTTCAACACGATTTTCCAACGGGGGTATTAATATGCTTTTTATATATTCTACATAATTTGGAGTAGGCACATTATAACCAACAGTGGTACTATTGCCGTGCATCCATAATTTGCCATTTTTATCTGTTTGGATTTCTTCCTTTTTTAGACCGCTTTCAGTTTGGTAATAACTTTCATAACCTCCCCAGGAAATTCCTGTCATGTATGCTGTTCTATAACCTTGTTCTCTCCAACTTTCTATTCTCTTGTTTAAGTTATGTGTTGTTCCATAGACAATCGCTACATCGGAAGCAATGTCCATTATAGGGTCAAAACCCTGTGATGTCTGGAAACAAGTTCTGAAATTCATAAATTGCTCTTTTGAGATTATTGTGCTGTTGATCGTTTCTTCTTGAATTTGTTGAAAAAGAGTTAATGAAAGAATCAAATATGTGAACATTATATTTTCCTTTTACATTGATGTTCTTTTAATATATATAGATATTATAGGGCAATAATTATGGTTCGAATAAAAGGGATTATCTTTCTAACATTTATATTTTGCTTTTCACTAATATCCATTGTTTTTATAACCATCTGGGAAAAAGACATTATATCTTATAACAGAAAAAGTTCTGACTATGTTATAGAGAGCAATTATAAATTGTCTCTCGAGAGAATCGAAAAATCGGATGAATATTTGTGTAATATTATTGATACAATCCAAACTTCTTTGTCAAGAAAAATAATAAATACGACAGATAGAGTATTATTAAATCTGTTTTTTACAACAATATTGCAAAAGAATCCATTTATAAAAACATTTGAGTTAGTATTACCTAATAAATATGAATATAAAATCATACCTACTTCTTCAGGCTGGAAAACAATATCACTTACCTCAGGAGAAAAAGGTTTTTTAAAAAAGACGGCTAACTGGACAGAAGATGGAATTCAATTGTTAGAAGAAAATATAGAAGAGGTATCGTCTGAACAAAGTCTAACTAACAATGCGTGGTATAAAGAGGCAATATCATTGTGTTTACAACAAAGTATGCAAAATAGGCAAGGCATACCTAAAATATGGTTTACATTCCCGGAGATAAATGAGATGTCTCCTATGATGAATTCGAGAATGGCAATGGCTATTGGATATGAAGATTCTCCGTATTCCGTAATCTCATGGGAGATAGATTGGTCATGGCTACAAAATATCATGTCTGATATATATAGGGATTATTCAGTATATACTTATATTCTTAGTAACAAATATGTTGTTTGTAAATTAGGTATGGAAAGTGTCTCAAATCGAGATATAATAAAATCAGCGTCATTACAAAACCTTCCGGAGGAAATAAAAGAGATTATTTCGGCACACAAAGATGAGACGAATCCTTATCTTTTTAAGAAAACAGATGGATTGATTGTAGTTCAAAGATACTTGTTTATGTATAACATCCCTCTATTATGTGTTTTCGATATTCACCAGAGTTTTAGTATGGCAAATATAAAAGTATACACCATCTTTTTGCTTTTCATGATCTTTATAATCTTAGTATTTGCTTACATAATTTTAGGAAGTGTTATAACGAGACCTATTAAGAAAATATCTCACTGGTTGGAAAATCCAAAAGTTGAGGGGCAGGAACCACCTTTACATTTTTGGGTAATAGAATATGAAACATTAATGAACAAGATATACTCCATATTATATTTCTGGAAATTTTGGGCTGTAGATATAAAAGAAAAGGGAGACGAAATAGTGAGAGAAGATTTGAAAGAGAAAAGAGATAGGGACATATTTATTTTTTCTGAAGAGGGGAGAGGCGGGATTCCAATTGAAACTGTAAACAGTTTGTATAGAGAAAATATTAGGTTACAAAGACAGATTGAATCATTAAATCAATATTATTTGAATAAGATTGATGGTGACAATAAAGAGAAATTAAAGATACAGGGTTTCGTAATTGCACTGAGAGATATAATTTTAATTTCAAATGACAAGGATAAGGATTTAAAAGAAAAGATAAAAGATATTCTTGAAATTATGCAGAATACATTAAAAACAGAAAACTCAGGTATTTGGCAGGTAGAGGAAGATAGGGGCACATTGGTGCCGTTATTTGTAATTTCGGACGATAAAGAAAATGGTAAAACAATAGACAATTGTAAGTTTATTATAGAAAATCTTGAATGGTCAGAAGTATTAGCAATCCGGTCCGCAAAACAGGACTACCGGTCAAATATGCTAACAAAGTCATTAGATGCAGAATCTTTTATTTTTGCACCTATTCGTACAAATAAAAACAAAAAAACAGATAAAATATTAATAACATACAATAAAGAACCTAAAAATTGGGATATGAATGATGAAAATTTTGTTATTATTGTTAGCAAAATCTTGTTTCAAATATATTTAACTTAGAAAAAAGGGGATAAGAATGTATTTTTTGTTAAATCAAGTATTTCATTTAGAAAAGGAGGAAACCACTATAAAAAGGGAAGTGATAGGAGGTATTACAACATTTTGTACTATGAGTTATATCATATTTGTTCAGCCTGCAATATTGTCTATAGCAGGAATGGATTATAACTCTGTAATACTTGCCACATGTATCTCTTCTGCAATCGCATGTTTTCTTATGGCGTTTTTGTCAAACTATCCATTTGCATTAGCACCCGGAATGGGTGAAAATTTTTTGTTTACCTTTACATTATGCCTGGGAATGGGATTTTCGTGGCAATCATCATTAGCCATTGTGTTTTTGTCTGGACTTTTGTTTGTTTTCTTATCATTGTTTAAAACGAGAGAAAGAATTATAGATGTATTCCCGGATTGTTTAAAAAATGCAATACCATCAGGTATAGGACTATTGATCACATTTGTTGGATTACAATGGGCAGGGCTTATTATTGTAAATCAGGGGACAATGGTATCTATAGGAAATTTAACAAAAGCTATTCCCTTAGTAACTATTTTTTCCTTATTTATAATTCTTTTTCTGCAAAATATTAAATTTACAGGAGCTATTTTAGTCGGAATATTCTTTTCGGCAATTACTTATTTATTATTAGGAGTTATTCCATTAACAAAACCAGAGTTTAGTTATTCTTTTTCGACATTTTTTAAACTCGATTTTTATGTATTAGTAGAAAAATGGCATGATGCGATACCTGCAATTTTAATTTTTTTCTTCCTCGATTTGTTTGATACAGTTGGTACATTAGTAGGAGTAAGTAACACCGCAGGTTTTATGAAAGAAGGGAAATTGCCCAGAGCCGGTGGAGCATTTTTATCGGATGCATTAGGGACATGCATCGGTGCATTATGTGGTACATCAACAGTAACAAGTTATGTTGAAAGTGCATCTGGTGTTGTTGTAGGAGCAAGAACGGGTTTGGCTTCTGTTATTACAGGAATTTGTTTTATATTAACAATACCGTTAGTTCCTGTTCTATCTATATTAGGTTATAATGCCGGTCCTGATTATTATACGGAAATAGGGATGCGGGGAGTAAATTTTAGCATGTATCCTGCGGTTGCCCCGGCTCTAATCGTAATTGGTTTCTTAATGATGGGTAGCGTAAAAAGAATACTCTGGGAGGATATTTCAGATGGATTCCCCGCTTTTTTGACCATAATATTTATGGCTTTTGGATATGGAATAACAGAAGGTATAAGTATCGGTTGTATTTCTTATGTTGTAACAAAATGTTTGGTCGGAAAATACAGGGAAGTAAATAAATGGATGTATTTTATAACGCTTGCATTTTTGTTGAGATACATCTTTCTAAAGTAGATTAAATAAATGTACGATTATACTTTAGGAATACTATCAAATCCTGATTTTAGTATGTCTTCACCTAATTCATAATCAGGCAAATCGTTATTCAGGTATGCTTCGTATGCAGACATATCAAAATGGCCATGACCACTGAGATTGAACAAAATTGTTTTAGCCTCGCCTGTTTCTTTACATTTTAATGCCTCATCTATTGCAATTCGAATGGCATGACCACTTTCTGGTGCAGAAATAATCCCTTCACATTTTGCAAAAAGAATGTTTGCTTCAAAAACAGGATTTTGAAGAACAGATATAGGAGTAATTATATTGTGGCGTATGAGATGAGCAACTTGTGCTGCAACTCCATGGTATCTTAAACCACCAGCATGAATTCCAGGAGGCATAAAATTATGCCCTAATGTATATTGTTTTAATAATGGTGTCATTCCTGCGGTATCACCAAAATCATAAGCATACAGACCCCGTGTCATGGTTGGGCATGCTGCGGGTTCAACAGCAAGGAATGTAATTTTTTTACCTTTTTTCAAAACATCCTGAGCATAAGGGAAAGCAAGTCCCGCAAAATTAGAACCACCTCCGACACAACCGATAACAATATCTGGATACTCTCCAACGCTATCCATTTGTAATTTTGCTTCTTCACCGATGATTGTTTGATGTAGCAAAACATGATTTAATACGCTACCTAATGTATATTTCATCTTGCCTTCACTTTTTACTGCTACTTCAATTGCTTCTGATATGGCGATTCCTAAACTCCCTGTGCTTTCAGGGTCTTGGGTCAATATTTGATTTCCAAAATCTGTCGTATCACTGGGACTTGCTATAACTTTTGCTCCATAACTTTGCATTAATGTCCTTCGATATGGTTTTTGTTTAAAACTAATCTTAACCATATAAACAATGCAGGACATATCAAACATGCTACATGCAATTGATAAGGCCGTTCCCCATTGTCCTGCTCCTGTTTCTGTAGTAAGTCCATGGATACCTTCTTTTTGATTGTAGTATGCCTGAGCAACAGCAGTATTTAATTTATGACTACCTGAAGGGCTTACGCTTTCATTTTTATAAAATATTTTTGCCGGAGTGTCTAATGCCTTTTCCAAACGATAGGCCCTTCGAAGGGGTGTTGGCCTCCATAATCTATAAATATCCATTATCTCACCCGGGATAGAAATATACGGCTGATTCGAAACCTCTTGTTCAATTAGAGCATTAGGGAAAATCGCTTGTAAAGCAGATGGCTCAATAGGTTGATGTGTCGCAGGATGCAGAGGAGGTGGAAGGGGGGATGGCAAGTCAGAATTAATGTTATACCACGCATCAGGAAGTTTTGCAGGGTCTAACAATATATTGTAGTAATACTCTTTCATAATTTATCCCTCATAAAAGGTTAATATTTATGATTTAAAAAAAATATTTATATTATGAGAAGTTAGATAATACAAAAAATAAAAATAAAAAATCTAATTATAAAATAAAACTCTGAGAGTAATCCTGTAAGCCGGATTCTGTCTAAAGGAATTACCCTTCGAGACGGCCATTCCTCTGGGATATAGGTCGCCCTATACCTCAAGCTTCCTACCCGGGAACAGCGCGGGCCACGCTATCGTTCCCCTATTTGGAATTGCTCCCGGTGGGGTTTAGCAAGCCATCATGTTACCATGATGCTGGTGCGCTCTTACCGCACCTTTTCACCATTGCCGATAGTTACCAGAAGCAACTATTTAGGCTGTGTATTTTCTGTTCCACTTTCCGTCGGGTTGCCCCGCCTTCGTGTTACGAAGCACCGTGCCCTTCGGAGTCCGGACTTTCCTCGACATTTCTGCCGTAGCCGTCCAGATTGCTCTCAGAGTATTAAAATTTTACCGAAAATGCTACCTAATAATCTATTTTTTAAATAATACGAAAAACGATTTTCAGATAAATTTTATTATTTTATAAATGAAAATAATTCAACGGCTTGAAGAATATTTATATTTGAACAAGGCTTGACAACTGCAATATTGGTAGGAACAAAGCAACAATTATGGAACCAACTACAATGCCCATAAGGCCGATAAGCATGGGTTCAATAAGACTGGTGAGACCATCTACTTTGGCTTGAACTTCTGAGTCATAAAAATCAGATATTTTCTTTAACATCGATTCTAACTCACCAGTCTTTTCACCTACTGCTATCATTCGAGTAACCATAGGAGGAAATGCACCGGATCTCCCTAAAGGTTCTGATAATGCTTCACCATTTCGGACACTTTCACCTGATTGTCGAACAGCACGAGCAAATACTTCATTTCCGGCAGTTCTTTCAACTATTTCTAATGCCTGTAATATAGGAACACCACTTTTTAAAAGAGTACTTAATGTCCTTGTAAACCTGCTGATTGATACTTTACGAAGTAAATCTCCAAAAACAGGAAGTCTCAATTTTATTTGATCTAGGTTATATCTTCCTATTTCAGTAGAACCATAAATGCGCAAAAAGGCCACTATCCCAATGATAGATCCTATGATAATGAGCCATGCATAAACGGTTCTTAATGCATGACTTAAATTAATTAAAAATTGTGTAGGAGCCGGCAATTTTTTTCCAAAACTCCCGAATATTTCTGCAAATTGTGGAACAACAAAGATAATAAGACCCGTTGCAATTAATATTATCATACTAAATGCTACAACGGGATATGTCATAGCAGACCGAATTCTGCGTTTTAAATCTTCTGATGCTTCTAAGTAATCCGCAAGTTGCATTAATACTCCATCTAAATCACCACCTGCTTCACCGGCACGAACCATACTAACATACAAGTCTGGAAATGCCCTGGGATATTTTCTTAGTGCATCAGAAAATGTTTCACCTGCTTCCACATCTTGTGCTACTGAATCAATAACAACAGCGAAATTAGGGTCTTCTGTCTGGTCGGCTAATATGTCAAGTCCTTGTAGTAGAGGTAACCCAGCACTGACAATAGTGGACAATTGACGGGTAAAGACAAGTAAGTCTGCCGTTTTTACTTTTTTTAATTTAGCACCACCTCCTAAAGAAAAACCAAAAACTTTTTTTTCTTCTTCAACTAATTTGTCAACGGATAATCCTTTTAACTGAAGTTGTTGCATCGCATTTTGCCGGCTGTCAGCATTAATTGTTCCGCGGTGTTTCGTACCTTTGGTATCTCTTGCTACATAACTAAATACAGCCATATATTTCTCCTTAAAAATAAAATTTTTATATTTTGTTTTACATCAAATATATTTATTGATTTCTGTTTATGTCCTTAATGATAATTATACAATAAATAATGTAAAAACAAATACAATTATAAAAATTATAGAGGAGCACGTCTATGAATATCACACTTCCACAACTTCCTTACGAACATAATGCATTAGAACCATATATCAGTTTAGAAACAATCAATTACCATTATGGAAAACATCATCAAAATTATATAAATAACTTGAATAAATTATTAGAAAATTCCACAATGAAAGAGAAAAATTTAGAAGAAATAATTATAAATTCAGAAGGACCTATTTTTAATAATTCAGCACAAGTATGGAATCATACATTTTATTGGAATTGTTTATCTCCAAATAAAACAAAGCCAGGGGATATTTTGGTTAAGGTAATAGAGGAAAACTTTGGAAGTATTGAAAACATGATTGACAGTTTACAACAATCAGCAATTTCCTTATTTGGCTCTGGCTGGGCATGGTTGGTTTATGAAGAGGGTTCTCTAAAAATAACACAAACAAGCAATGCGGATTTACCGATGAAACATAGACAATTTGCATTATTTACAATTGATGTATGGGAACATGCTTACTACATCGATGTTCGTAATGACCGAGCAAAATATGTCCAAAATGTTTTAAACAACTTAATAAACTGGAACTTTATTGAAGAAAATTACTTGAAAGCGAAAAAAGGTATAAAATACTTTTGAACAAAATAGGCATAAAAATATGAAGAAAAAAGAAAAATATGCACGATTTCAATGTAGAAAAAAAGTTTAAAAGGGTAATCGAGAATGATGTTTTCTTTTCGACATTTTCAGATGAATTTAAAGAAATCATAAAAAAGAAATTTCATTTCCGCACATATGATAAGAGTCAGATTATTTATTTCCCACAAGAAAAAATCACACATATTTATATTGTTCATAGTGGCAAGATTCGAATAACAAGAGTTAGTGAAACAGGGAAAAAAGTTACATTTAGACATGTTATCGCAGGAGATATTTTTGGTGATGAGATATTATTAGGCAAGAAAAAGAGGGAAGAATATGCGGAATCGCTCATAAAATCGGGTATATGGATAATTCCTGTTTATGACTTTATAAAAATTATAGAGGAAAACAACACATTTTCAAAACTTTATGCAGAAAAATTGCTGAAAAGATGTAAAGAATATGAAGAAACAATTGCAGACAATATTTTGTATAATGCGATAAAACAGTTAGCAAGGAGAATTATAAGGGAAATAAAAAGAGAAGCAACTCCGACAAAAAAATTGATAATAACACATCAAGAATTAGCAAATTTATTGGGTATTCGTAGAGAGACAATAACAGTTTGTTTGACAATTTTAGAAAAAGAAGGGTTTATAGAAAAGGGAAAGGGTAGTATAATAATAAAAAATCAGAGTAGTTTTGAGAATTGGATAGAGAAAACATAATACAATATTAAATAATCTCAAGGAGTAGTTATGGAAGTTTCAATGAAAGATGTTCTTGCGGTTTTGCTTGCCGGGGGGGCTGGTGAAAGATTACATCCCCTTACACGAAATAGAGCAAAACCAGCTGTTCCTTTTGGTGGTATTTATAGAATCGTAGACTTTACACTTTCTAATTGTATCAACTCAAATTGTAGAAGAATACAGGTACTTGTTCAATATAAATCAAATTCACTGACGAGGCATATAAGGAATGCATGGAATATAGTTCACAGAGAATTGGGAGAGTTTATAGATATAATTCCACCACAAATGCGGATAAATGATAGTTGGTATAAGGGAACTGCAGATGCAATATACCAAAATTTATATTCGATTGACCAGGAAGACCCCAAAACAGTTCTTGTATTAGCAGGCGACCATATATATAAAATGGACTATCAAAAAATGATTAAATACCATCACGAACGAGAAGCAGAACTAACCATTTCTGCTTTTGAAGTTCCCATAGAAGAAGGTTCTCGTTTTGGTATTATGCAGATAGATAAAAATAATAAGATTATAGGATTTGAAGAGAAACCTAAAAATCCAAAACCTATACCCAATAAACCGGATAAATGTCTCGCCTCTATGGGAATATATGTTTTTGATAGAAAATTGTTAACAAATGCAGTAAAAGAAGATGCAGAAAGGACCGCTTCTGACCATGATTTTGGCAAAAATATAATTCCAAAATTAATAGAAAAAAATAATGTTTATGCATATCCCTTTGAGGATTTAAATAAAAAAGAAATACCATATTGGAGAGATGTGGGAACGATTGACGGTTATTGGGAAGCAAATATGGACCTTGTTGAAGTAACACCTTTGTTTAATTTATACGACCGTGACTGGCCTGTAAGAACTGTTGTTCCTTCTCGCCCTCCTGCTAAATTTGTCTTTGCAGATTTCGGACATCGTATAGGTGTTGCTTTGGACTCTATTGTAAGTCCAGGCTGTATTATAAGTGGGGGTATGGTTAAAAGAAGTGTTCTGTCAACCGATGTTCGTGTGAATAGTTATGCATATGTGGAAGAATCCATTCTTTTTGATGGTTGTAATATTGGAAGACATTCAAAAATTCGTCGGGCTATTGTCGAAAAAAATGTGCATATACCCGATAACACAGTAATTGGCTATGACCTTGAAGAAGATTCCAAAAAATATCGTGTTACATCAACAGGTATTGTAGTGGTGGAAAAGAAAGTATAAAGTGTTCATATATGCATTTATTTCAAATAAAAAAAATTACATACATCTTATTTTTATTTTTGGTGGTTTTATCCTCTAAGGGTGTATATCCCGAATTATCTAATACAGATGAAATCTTAACAAAACCTTCTTTTATAGAAATTGATAAACTTATTGAAAAAGAAAAGAATGAAAGTAAAGAGATTAAAACAGTTGAGGAGTTAATAAAAAAAGCAAATAATCTCATTGAGTTAATAGATTATTTAAAAGGTGGAAAGGATAAAAAATTCATAGGGGAAATAATAACGACAGTTGAAGAACTATATAAAGAAGGATTACAAAAATATCCTACAAATTTACGGATATATGATGATTATGGTTCATTTCTATATGACTATAAAATGGATTACATAAATTCAGTCAAACTATGGGAACAGGGATATGCTTTGAATGAAAATGACCCAAGTATAAACAATAATTTGGCACTTCACTACTTCCATGTGGGCGATTACGATAAAGGATGGAAACATTTGCAAAATGCATTAAAGTATGGAGAGAAAGAAGCAAACATACTTTATAACTCAGCACAGATATTTATTATCTATAGAAATCAAATACAGGAGAGAACAGGATGGGAAAAGGAGAAAATATACAAAAAAGCAATGGAATATTCTGAGAAGGCAGTAAAAATAAATCCTAACGATTTTGAATTATCAAAAGATTATGCATTAAATTTTTTTACAGCGACGCAGTTTAATTTGCCAATAGATGGGAAAAAATCCGCTAATGCATGGCAAAATGCAAGGAAAAAAGCGAGAACAGAAGATGAAATATTCTACACATGGGTAAATGAAGGAAGAGCATGGTTAGCAATTAATGAACTTAAAAAAGCAAGAGAATGTCTTGTTGAGGCTATAAAAATCAGGCCGGATAGTAAGATTGTCAAAGAAATTCTGTCAAGAATAGATTCGGGAGAAATAAAAGAAAGTATTAAGGAACAAAAGAAAACTCAAAGAGTTACAGAAGAAGAATATAGAAATCCTCTAATATCTCCTTTTAAGAATTATTCAGGCAGAAAAAATACAAAAACAATACTACCCCAAGTCAATAGGGAAAACATAAAAAAATAAAAGATTGCTATGTCATATTATCAAAAGAGATATTATTTTGAAAACATTGGTTTTTCAAGGTTTTCAATAACATCCGGAATTAGGATGCTTATTTTAATCAACTTTATTATATTTGTCATTCAATTATTAGTTGGTTTGGTTATTTCTTTTCTTTTTTCTATAAATAGTGTCCAAGGATTATATTTATCCTATACTACGATAAATCCGTGGTTCGGTTTTTATATCCCAATGTTTTTAAAAGGTTTTATATGGCAACCTCTAACATATATGTTTATACATTCGAGTCTATCACACCTATTTTTCAATATGATATGGTTATTCGTTTTTGGTCCTGAAGTAGAAATTTATTTCACAAAGAAAAGATTTTTTACTTTTTATATTTTTTGTGGAATTGTTTCAGTACTTGTAAACTTTGTTCCTTTTGTTATAAAAGGGTATCAGCCACCTATTATAGGGGCCAGTGGAAGTATCATGGCGGTACTTGTTGCTTTCGCTTACATTAACCCCGAAAAGGAATTTATTCTTTTTCCATTACCTATACCTATCAATGCAAGAGGGATTGTTATATTAGTTATATTGATGAATATAATGTATGCTCTCGGTGAGACACAATACTCCGTATTAACACATTTTGCAGGAATGGGTGTAGGTTATCTTTATATATCAGCTGATTATACAGGTCTGTTATATAAAATTAAAAAAACACTTGGTTTAAATAGATTTGATGCGATATAGCAGGTCAAATCGTTAAATATAGTAGTAAGGTACTTCAATTATATGTTTCCTAGCATTCAAGAATTATTATTGTTTATTGTAATTATAATTCTATTAAACTTTACAGGAATTCTACCCATTGTTATTAAAACATTAAAAGAATTTCGTGGAGATTATAGTAACGCCAGGGATACAAATGAAAAAAATATAAAAAATAACATTAGTTCACAAAATGTAGAAATATCTTATCGGCTTTTAGGTGTTTCTCCCAGTAGCACCTGGGACGAAATAGAAAAAGCATATAGAAGAAAAGCTAAAATACACCATCCGGATCTTGGTGGTGATGAAGATACAATGAAGGCTTTGAACGAAGCCTATGAAATGCTAAAAAAAATTTATAAGAGAAAGTAATGTATTATGAAAATAAGTAGAAGAAAATTTTTATTCTCATCATCGGTTTCATTAGGTTTGTTAATGAAGTCCAGTAATCTGTTTGCAAACACAGAGAAAAGAAGAGTTATCCTTCTTGGTTTTGATGGTGTAGAACCAAGAATTGTAAGAGAAATGTTGAAAAAAGACAATTTGCCTAATTTTAAAAAAGTTATTAGTCAGGGTGGTTTTTATAACCTTACATCGACAATTCCACCCCAGTCTCCTACAGCGTGGTCAAGTTTCGCAACATGTAAGAATCCCGGGGAGCATGGTATCTACGACTTTTTGCGCAGGGACCCTACAAAATATATTCCGGGTATTGCATTAGGAACAGTGCGTCCACCAGAATTTGATGAACAAGGAAATTTGAGAAAGGAACCTTATTTCGAAACATATAGAAAAGGTACTCCTTTCTGGCAAATTGCTGACGAACAAGGAATCCGCTGTAAGATTTTAAATATGCCTTATTCCTTTCCTCCCAATGTATTAAAGAATGGATTAATGTTAAGTGGTTTAGGAGTCCCCGATATAAGGGGAACCGAAAGCCTCTTCTTTGTATTTTCAAATAAGTTTACAGATGAGGAGTTAAGAGAAAGCATTTCAGGAGGAATGAGATTAAAACTTAATTTTAAAGATTCAATAGCAGAAGTAAAATTGCCTGCTTTTAGAAATCCTGTAAATCCTAAAAGTGGTTATATAGAAACGGTTATTATCTTCAAAGTGGATAAGAATGCAAAAAAAGTAACAATAGAATTACAAAAACAAAGAAGTGTACAAATAGAGGAAGGGAATTGGTCCGATTGGATAGAGTGGGAATTCCCAGTAACGGATAAATACTCCGTTAAAGCAATTAGTAAGTTCTATATTAAAAAGGTGGGGGAAGAAATAAATATATATATGACATGCTTACAGTATCACCCCTGTTATCCTTATATACCCTTTACAAATCCTGCAAAATATTCCGAAGAATTGGCAGAAAGATATGGTCTATATAAAACAATTGGTTGGAACTATGATACACATGCTTTAAGACAGGATGTTCTTACAGAGGATGTTTTTCTTGATGATGTAAAAAAGACAATGGCATGGCATGAAAAATTAATGTTAGACGAAGTGAACAAGGAAGATGATTGGAGATTACTAATGACCATGTGGATGGCTACTGATAGAGTGGCTCATTTATTTTGGCGTTTTAGAGATCCTCATCATCCAGAATATGATGCTGAGAAAGCAAAAAAATATGAAATGGCTTTGGAAGAAACATATCTGATAATGGATAGAATTATTGGAAATGCAATGAAAAGTATTCGGGAAGGTGACTGGTTAATTGTCATGTCTGACCACGGTTTTAACACATATAGACAAGGTTTTAACTTAGGAACATGGCTTATTCGAGAGGGATACCTTGCAGTCGAAGGCCAAACAAATAAAGAAACTGCATATAATGACCAGGCATTTCTTTTAGGTTATGATTGGAAAAAGACAAAAGCGTATGCATTGGGATTGGGTTCTATTTATTTAAACATAGATGGAAGAGAAAGAAACGGGATAGTTAAAAAAGAACATTCTAGAGAATTAAGGGAAGAAATAAAGAAAAAGTTATTAAATATAAAAGACCCAAAGACAGGCAAACCTGTAATTAGTAATGTATACAGCTGTGAAGATTTTTCTGGTGGAGAAGTAAGTAATGCCCCAGACTTAATTTTGGGTTACCATGAAGGATACCAGTCAACCAAAGCCGCAGCAAAAGGTTCCGCACCACAGTCCATTTTTGAAGACAATAAAGACAAATGGAGTGGCGACCATGTGGCAACAGACTATGTTTTAATCCCTGGGATGTTCGTATCAAATAAGAGTATAAAAACAAGTACACCCCATTTACAAGACATTGGTGTCTCTGTTTTATCCTATCTGAATTTAGATATTCCCAAAGATTTGCAGGGTACAAATATTATCGCAGTGTAAGTTTCTTAACCGAACCATTTACGAGCACGATCTTTATTCCGGTTATACATTTGTATGGTAATAGTAGCGTCTTCTTTTATCTGAAAATCAAACATTCCGACACAAATAAAATCTGCCCCGTGTTTAAATGCAAAATCAAAACCTTTTTTAGGATGTATAGCACCTGCTGCGAGTACCTTAAATGCTATCCAGGGGATCTTGACATTTTTCATTATTTCTTTAGTTTTATCAGGGTTCATATCCCATTTATTATCATGATATTCATTTATTTTTGCAGACCAATAATCAAGAGAATGGAATGTTTTCATATAAAAGTCAGGGTAGATATTTTCCTTTTCACACGCTACAATAACATCTATTGAATGTCCGCCGATACCTCCAATGACACCTTTATCTCTAATATGGTCAACTATTTTTCCTAAAAGTTTTGTATCACCTTTTTTTACAAAATCATCCCCTATTTGTCCCTGTATATAAACACCCGTAGCACCATTATCTATTGCTATGTCTGCATCCTCAAAAAGGTTGGATTTTTTTGGTTTTATTTGTGCAATCCACTGAATCTGGCCTTTGTACTCTTTCCAATAGCGATTAATAATCTTTATGGTTTTGTCATCCAATCGAAGTATCGCTGTATTTATTCCCGACTGTTCATATAGTTTTAATGTATTTAATATTTTTTGTTCTGTAAAATAGTTTTTCATCAATTCATCAACATAGATTAAATCCCTGCTATGAGAAATACCACTAATCAGGTTACCCCCTGCTATTAACCTGCTGATTAAAATATTTCCTATTTTGCCCACCGGCATATTTTTGGGTAAATCTTCAACTGTATTTAAATAATCCTGCTCCTCTAATAAATTTCCTTGTTCCTCTATTAGAGGAATTGTATCATCTTGTGAAAAAACTGAATTCGCAAGGAGAGTCGAAACTGTTGTCCCGGAAATGAAATTTCTTCTTGATATTCTATTTTTCATTTTTATACTCCAATATATAATTATGAAAAAAACTGTATGATATAATAAGTATAAAACAACAAAAAGATCTGTTAAAAATAGGTATGACTATGACAGACATTCAGAAATATGAACGCTATGCAGAAAAAATACATCTATTTAATGGACTAATAGCAGAAGAGGTCGAAGATTTAATAAAAAGAGGAAAAGTTATCATAATAAGGAAAGGAGAAACTATTTTTCATGAAGGAATGTTAGGAAGTAATTTATTTATTGTTCTAAGTGGAAAAATAGGTATTTATATAAAGGATCAACTAATAACAAAATGTCATGTAGGTGATACATTTGGCGAAATGGCTGTATTAAATAAAAAACCTCGAACCGCAACAGCAACTGCGTTAGAGGAAAGCCGATTATTATGTTTGGATGAAAAACAAATAAATGATATATTAGAGAAACATGTAGCTGTTAGGTTATTGCTAAATGCCATTCATTTATTGAGTGAAAGATTAGAAAAAGATAATTATATGATTGCAGAGATGATTAAACTACTTAGAAAACACAATTTAGATATTCCTAAATTAGAACCACAAAAAGATATGGATGAGAAGAAATAGATATATTTTTGTCATGTGGGTAATGTAAATGGCAAATTCAAGAATTTCCTTTAGAGACCGATTTATTAGCGCGCTTTTAATAGGTGGTGTTATAGGAATTTTAATGGGAAGTGCTGTGAAAATGTTTTATACACCAGTGAAAACAGTAACAAAAGAAATGAAAACTGCTGTAGAAAAAAAGAAAAATATATATAGGGGCCAAAATCTAAATATAGATGAAATAAAAGTATTAGAAAAACATCCTGTTATGTTATATGTAAGAGCATATCAGGAGGGAAAATGGGATGAAATAGTAGAACAAACACAATGGATACAGGAAAGAATAAAATTTATAAGTAATAATGGCGATAATAAACAGGAAAAAATCATAAATGAGAAAAAGGAAATAATTAAAAAGATACAAGATAGAAATATAAACAAGAATTACCTTACAAAAGAAGGTGTTGATGACCAATATATCTTTCTTCCGGAGGCAAAGATAAACATAATAGGAATAGACGATAAAGGTCCCTTCATTGATAAAAGGATAAAAGAAACGGTCTTCCTAAATGTTGAATACACCAAACCTTCAAAAGCATTGAGGAATGAACAACAAATACCTATAAAATTTTTGGTATGTTCACTTTCTGTAAATAGTGAAGGGAAAATAGTAAAATCAAGTATAATAGGTAATGCAAAAATTGAATATTCGTCGATAAAATTATGGTACTTAACAAAAGGAGAAAAGTAATATGCCGTTAGCAACATGTGCCCGATGTGGAAAAATGTTTAATAAGAAATCTTCACCAGTTTGTGCTATATGTCAAAAAGCAGAAGATGAGGATATGGAAAAAGTTCGTAAAGTAGTAGCAGATGATCCAAACTTAAACGCAGAAGAAATTGCAGAAAAAGCACAAGTTGATATTAGTGTTGTAAATAGAATGATAGATCTTGGGATGTTGGTGAGTTCTATTGAATTAGGTGAAAACATAAAATGTGGCATGTGTGGTGCCCCAGCTATCAGTGCAACAAAGAAACTTTGTCAAACATGTTTAGAAAAGTTGAATGCAGAAGTTATAAAAGCTCAGTCCCAGATAAAACTAGACGCTAAGAAAGCTCCTACAATTGGAGAATCTTTGACAACACACAAAATATTAGAGATTAAAAGAAAAGAAAAATGAATATTGATAAAGGTAAATTTAGAGAAATAGTAGGTATTGTAATCCTATTCTTTTTGTTTGTTGTTTTTATTGCTATATTGGTATATACAATAAGACCATTTTCTTCAGATGTAAAACCTTTTGACCAAAGTCCAATTATTAAACAAAGAATTATTAATTTAGAAAAAAGTAACAAGTAAAACCTATTCAAATCTGAACAATGAATACAAGAATAATACCAGAGGTCTTATTTTTATTATTTCTATTGAGATTTACTTATGCATTAGATATAGTAATTCCATTGCCTGATTCAGAACGGACAATAAATATAGATTCATTTAGGGAAGAAGAGAAGATATACATACATCTTCCGAGTTTATTTATAAAAATAGATGGAGCAATCAGTGTTCAGGACAATCTTGTGAAAGTCCTTTTGAATAATAAAAATGCAAGTATAGACTTCCAAAATAACCTTGCGAGTATTAACGAGCCCTCTACAACAAAACTTATAAAATTTCAGAGTCAAATGAAACTGTGGCAAGATACAATTTGGATAGAGTTTAATGATGCCAGAACGCTTATGCAGTACATAATCGGAAGTGAGATAACAATAAAGGACAAACCACAAGAAAAAAAGAATAATATAGACACAAATCAACAGAGAAACCCGATTTCGGAGATAGAGATACCCGAACAAGAACTACTAGAAAATATAGAAACTAGCAGTGAAACTATACAACAAAAAAATAAATTTTCACTTAATAATATACTTATTGACCCAGGACATGGGGGTGAAGATAAAGGAATCACATTCCCTTCTGGTAAGTACGAGAAAGATATAACATTATTGTTTGCTTATAATCTAGATGCACAATTGAAGAAGAATGGTATAAATACAGTATTAAGTAGGAAAGAGGACAAACTTCTTAGTATCAAGGAAAGAAGTAATATCATTACAAACGAAAAAATTAATTATTTTATAAGTATTCACACAGAGGCCCCAAGAATACAAGGTCCACAAATCTTAATAATTTTACCCAAACTTACGGACAACAATATAAATACAAAAAATAACTATATTATAGATGAAATGATTAAACTAATAAAGGAAAAGAAAAAAGATATAACAGTGCAAAAACTTTCCTTCCCATTGCTTATAAATAATTATGTAGATATTCCAGGGATATTAATAGAGATTTATCCAGAGTATAAAGAGAATGAGGATAAATGGGAAGTTTTTATAGATAAAAAGGCAGAGATTTATACCATAATCACACAAGTAATAAGTACAACGAAAAATAATATGGATAGTATAGAAAAAAAATAAAATGGATGAGTTTAGAAAAAAAATTATAAAGAGATTATTTTTTACAATTTGGTCAATTATAACAATAGTTGCGTTTCTTGTTATATTGATTATGATCTATGAATTGATACAAGAAAATTCAACATTAATTAATACAATTGTTAATACATCTCCTCAGAAGCCTCAAAATAATGCAGTAAAAAAATCTATATACAACAAAAGTGTCAATATATATGTATTTTCAAAAGAAGAAGTTTGTTTACATCCTTTAGAAGTTCAAATAGAATGGAAATCTTCATATCAGGAAAACTGTAAACAAATAATTAATGTAATGAGAAATATTAAAGTAGAAAAATATATATCCCCAATTCCTGAAGATATAATACCGAGGGGAATCTTTTTGACACCTGAAGGTGAATTGATAATTGATTTTCCTTCAATCATCATAACTAAATATGGGAAAAACACAACGGCTTTATTTGAGGTTTTATTTACATATTCAATAGTTAACTCGCTTTTACAAAGCGAGATAACTGCTGATACTGTTGTAAAAGGCATTCGATTTCTTATTGAAGGTTCTGTTTCTCAAATAGAATTTCCACGACATATTAGTTGGTTACAAACCTTTAACCCAGATTATTCCTTAATATGTAAAGAATAAGATAAATGTTGTACAGTAATTTGAATAATGAAAACTTAAAAATAGGAGTTTTTGACTCTGGTATAGGTGGACTCACTGTTCTTGCGGAATTAAAGAAGAAATTACCTGAAGAAGAATTTGTTTATTTAGGTGATACAGCAAGGGTCCCTTATGGGACAAGATCACCGGAAACTGTAATTCGTTATGCTCGTTCATGCACAAATTTTCTAATAAATAAAGGTATTAAACTTTTAATAATTGCATGTAATACGGCCTCTTCTTATGCATTAGATACTATAAAAGGGGAAATACAAATACCAGTGATAGGTGTTGTAGAACCCGGTGCAAAAGCAGTTATAAAAAAAACTAAAAATAAGAGAGTGGGTATTATAGGTACTGAAGGCACTATAAATAGTCAATCGTATGAAAAAGTTATAAAAAATATAGCAAAAGATATAAATATATTCACTATGGCGTGTCCTTTATTCGTTCCGTTAGTTGAAGAGGGATGGACTGAAGGAGAAATTCCTTCTATGGTAGCTAGGAAATATTTAACACCTATAATCGAAGAAGGTATAGATACATTACTATTGGGCTGTACTCACTACCCATTGTTAAAAAGGACTATACAGGTGACATTTAGTGAGGTTTACATAGAGATAGTGGACAGTGCAGAGGAAACGGCAAGAGAAGTGGTAAATTTATTACAAAGTTGTAAATTAATGAGAAAAGATATAAAAATAATAGAAGAAAAAAGAATTAAATACTTCGTAACAGATGCCCCAGAAAAATTTAAAAAAATAGGAAATAGATTTCTTAAAGAAAATATTGAACATGTAGAGTGGATTGATATTCCCATAATGTTATAAAAGTGTAGCAGGAAGTTACAATGTCAGTTATTTTAAATTCATCCATAAAAACAGAGAAAGATCATAGTAGTATCAATACTTTTATTATAATAAGTTTATGTGCTTTAACTCTCTCAGTTTTTTCATTACTTATCCTGATTATCTACATTAATTATCAGAATAACCGTATTGTCGATATTAGAGATATTTCAAAACAGTATCACGAATCTATACATTCTATTATTAAAGAAATGAATTTGCTTAATGAATTCAATGGATACAAGGAGATAATCGAGAATAAAAAATGGGTAACGGATGGTGAATATAATATCTATATATCATCCGTTGATGTATATGATAAAACTGTAAAGGCTTTAAAGAAAAAGATTTATGAAGCAGGTATCGGAATAAAAAACCAAGATTGTGGAGAAACAGGAGAGATTCCATCATTCTTTCTCGAAGTAAATGGAGTAAAAATAGCAAAAATAAACATCGGTGTTAAAAAAGAACAAAACGATAATGAAAGTGAAATTTTAAGAAAAAATAAAGAATTCTATTCTGTAATAAGAAATTTTTTGTTAAAAAAATATGTATCGAGTACAGAAATAATGGAAAGTTTGCCAGAGCCCATTTCTGATGGAAGTGATATGTGGTTCCATAAAAAATTTTCTCTGTTTCTATCTGATAATATAGATGATAATACTTTTTTAACAGACTTAAAAAAACATATTTCAGGAAATTTCAACTCCTGGGACATAAAAACTAATAAAGACGAAAGAAAAAATACTATAGAGTACAGTATATATATAGACAATAAAAAAATAATTACAATAAATATTCAAAAATTTTTAGAGAATTTTACTAATGAAACAACTTCAACAATAAAGACTTCATTAGTAACACAGTTTCCTGTTAATAAATATATTGAGGAATATATAGGCCCAATAATATATTTCAATGAGAGTAAAAGTATTCAAAAAGAAAAGAAAGCCATTGAATTAACGAAAGAAAAGGAGAGAGATAAGTTTAACGATAGTGGAAAAAAGAAACCCAAAGTTTCTATTATTTTAGATGATGGAGGTTTTCGTAATCCAGATGAAGACCCTGCATTAGAATTGACAAATAAAATAAATATTTCAATCCTTCCAGATACAAGGTATACAAAAGAGTTATCTAAGAAAGCATTAGAAAAGGGTTTTGAAGTAATGCTTCACATGCCAATGCAAACCAAACAGGGAGCAAAAAAGGGTTCTTTTCCATGTGAAGTTCTGATAAACATGTCCGAAAAAGAGATCCAGCAGAAGACAAAAGATGCTTTGGAACAGATTTCTGGAGTTAAGGGAGTAAATAATCACACCGGAGGAGTATTTACATTAACAGAAGAACCGTTAAAATCATTTATGAAGGTTCTAAAGGAAAAGGATTTATTTTTTGTTGATAGTGTTGTTATAGGAGGTAGTAAAGCATATCAAGTAGCAAGTGATGTAGGAGTATCGTCTTTACAGAGAGATATTTTTTTAGACCATGAATATACAAAAGAAAAAATAAAAGAAAATTTAGAAAAGTTGAAAAAGATTGCCGTAAAAAAAGGAAAAGCAGTTGGAATAGGACATTTTAGAGACTTAACAATAAAAGTTTTACAAGAAGAACTTCCTAAATTAGAAGAACAAGGTTTTGAATTAGTCCATATATCGGAGTTATTTGAATGAATTATGTATTGGGGATAGAAACATCGTGTGATGAAACAGGGGCTGCTATTGTTAAAGAAGGACGAAAAGTTATTTCAAATTATTTATCAAGCCAAGTCCCTATACATGGGACTTTCGGTGGTGTTGTTCCTGAAATTGCGTCTCGCCAACATCTAATTCATATCACACGAATGGTTAATAGAGTATTAAAGGAAGCAGATTGCGAACCAGACGCAATAGCAGTTACACAGGGCCCGGGTCTTATGGGTTCACTATTAGTAGGTGTTAATTTTGCAAAGGCATTTGCATGGTCGAAAAAAATACCCATTATCCCAATACACCACATTGAAGGTCATATTTTTTCCTCAATGCTACTTGAAAAAAGTCCCGATTTCCCTTTTCTCTCTCTTGTAGTTAGTGGTGGGCACACGATGTTAATTGAATGTAAGGTTCCCCATCACTATACTATTATTGGAAATACACGAGATGATGCAGTCGGTGAATGTTTTGATAAAGTGGCAAGAATATTAGGACTTCCATACCCTGGAGGTCCATCAATACAAAAGAGTGCTGATAATGGAAACCCCAGATATTATTCTTTTCCACAAGGACTTGCTAATAGTAATTCATTAGAATTCAGTTATAGTGGATTGAAGACAGCCGTTTTATATAAAGTGAGAGAAGTTCCTGAAAACGAAAGATCAACGCAGTGGGTTTCTGACATTTCTGCCAGTTTTCAATGGAGTGCTATTGATGTATTAGTTACAAAAACAAAGATGGCTATTAAAAAAACAGGTATGAAAAGATTGGTTGTTGCTGGAGGTGTTTCTGCAAATGCTCTTCTTAGGAAAAGATTGACTGAAGAATTAGATATAGATGTATTTCTCCCTGATTTCAAATACTGTCTGGATAATGGTGCAATGATTGCATCAGCAGGATACTATAGGCTAATGAATGGATACTCGGCAGATTTTACATTTACCGCCAACCCATCGATATCCCTAAATGAATAAATTTATCTCTTAAAATTCCATTCATTTTTGCTATATTTAATGTCAGCAAGTTGTGAGATTTCTGCTATTTCCAAATCAGAAAAAGAAGAAGAAAAACTATCCATTGCAAATGTTTTAAGAATACAATCCGCAATTTCTTTTTTTTTGAGCGGTAGAGTTCCAACAAATTCCCTATGCCTTCTTCCACATCTGTATAGCGGTTGAATTTTAGGTATTTTTAAAACATTTTCCAGCAATTCAAAATTTATGTCATATAATAGTGTGCCATGGTGTAGCAAAATGCTACTATTTCTTCGTTGAGCATTGCCGGAAATCTTTTTACTGCAGTAACATAAATCACTAATTCCTTCAATTTTTGTTTCCAGTTGATATTCTTCGGATAAAGTTTTTTTTAACATAGATAAAATCAAATAATATGAATTACGGATATTTCGCATCTGTGGATGTTTATTAAGGTTTAAGAAAAGAGAATAATTAACACAGCCTGGACCTTGTAAAACAGCACCTCCCGCACTACATCTACGGATAACTTTAATATCATTAGAAATACATTTATCCAAAAATACCTCTTCCAAAACAGATTGGGAACTTCCTAATACAACAAAATAAGTATTACTTTCCCAGATACGAAGAATATCTTCATCTCTATCATCAAGTTGTTTCTTTTTGTTAAATAAATATTCTTCTGCTGATAAATTTTCCTCTGGAGAATTGAAAGAATGCATTAATACACGAATAGACATGGGATATATTCCAAATGAGTAATTTAAATCACGTTTTGTAGTAAGATATTCTATAATAAACAAATAAGACTTTGTAAATACAAGGAGGGAATGATGACGATTTCACTAAGAGAACTTATGGAAATGGCTATACAGATGAATGCCTCAGATATTCATCTAAAATATAACAATCCCCCTATATTAAGAATTGATGGCGTCCTAAAAAGAATAGATAATCCAGATATTCTTTCCGATGAAGACCTAAGAAATTATTTTCATGAAATTGCTTCCTCACCCGACATTAGTAAATTTGAAAAAGTATTTGAGTTAGATATCTCATTCTATTTTGAAAACAAAGCACGGTTTCGTGTAAATATTTGTAAAGATGATGGACACATTCGTATTGTTATGCGTCTAATTCCACTTAAAGTATTAACTATTGATCAACTAAATTTGCCGTCTATATTAAAAAAGTTATGTAAATTAAGAAATGGATTAATTCTGATTACAGGGCCTACGGGAAGTGGTAAGTCTACTACCCTTGCTGCAATGATAGATGAAATAAATAATACACGAACAGACCATGTTATTACCATCGAGGACCCATTAGAATTTGTACATAGAGATAAACAAAGCATTATCACACAAAGAGAAATAGGACATGATACACTCTCATTTGCTAATGCACTTAGAGCGGCGCTTCGGCAAGACCCCGATGTAATACTTATAGGTGAAATGCGAGATACAGAAACAGTAAGAACTGCTTTATCTTCTGCAGAAACAGGACATCTTGTTTTATCAACATTACATACCGTAGATGCTGTTGAAACATTAAATAGGGTTATAGAATTTTTTGAACCACATCAACATTTGTTTGTGAGAAAACAATTAGCAAGTGTTCTGCGCGGTGTAATATCACAGAGAATCCTACCATTAGCCTCAGGAATGGGGAGATGTGTAGCAGCGGAAATACTTATTGGAACAAGAGCGGTTCGCGATTTTATAGAACAAGGGAAACCATTTCGAGACATTGTATCTCTTATACAAGAGGGGAAAGACCAATATGGGATGCAGACATTTGACCAGGCTTTATTTGACCTATGGACACAGAAAAGAATTTCCACAGAAACGGCACTTAGTTATGCAACATCACCCAAAGACCTAAAACTTAGAATGCAAGGTTTAAGTGTCCATTAAAAATTTAAAAAATGATTTTTAGATATAAAAGAATAAATATAGCAACTATATTTGTAGCCTATTTCCTTATCATTGAATTTAATAATTACTCAGAAAACTTTATAAAGAATTCAGGATTTGAAGAGGAAAACAAATTACTCCCTTTGTATTGGTCATTGTTTGTTCAACCTCAAGAAGGTTCTTTTGGGAAGATAGATAAAAAAATTTTTTATAGCGGGAAAAAGTCGATTATGCTCAACAATGCATATCCATATCAAAAAGAACCTATAAACAATTGGAGTCAGAAAGTATCCATAAATGGTCTTGATAAGAAAGATATTTATTTTGAAGGATGGATTAAAACAGAAAAAGTATATAAAGCGTACTTTCTCATACAGTTCTGGAAGCAAGCCCCTGCTTATATTATCGATAGCAAAAAAACAGAGGTATTGATTGAAACCAATGACTGGAAAAAATTAACTACAAATATAACAATTCCCGAGGGTACCGATTTTATTGTCGTTCGATGTGTAATAGAGGGAATGGGGTCTGCATGGTTTGATGATGTAGTATTAAATTACGAAGAAAAAAGGAATGGTGATGAAGTAACCATAAAAACAGTAAAAGAAAATCAAAATATTGAAGAAGGGATAAAAAAGATAGAACAAAGATTAGAAGATTTATTAAAAGAAAATGCTCAATTAAAAGATAAGATTAACCTTTTGGAAGAAGAAAATAAAAAAATTAGAGAAGAATTGGAAAACAAATATATAAAGAGAATAGAGAAAAATATAATTGAAGATAATAAAAAAGAAGGGACAATACAAGATGATGAGAAACCACCTATTTTAGTTCCTCACAAAAAAAATTGGAGAATGATTAAAAAGGAACAAGAATGACACAGGAATTTAGGATATTTTTAATATCAATATTAGTTGGATGTTCCGTAGCGGGGTGGTTTTTAATTTTATGGTTTCTCGCAAAGTTTATAGTAACGGAATTAAAAAAGAAAAAAGACTAATCAAAAATCCCACCTTTTAAAATTACAAAAAATTTATTTTGATTATTGAAATTATTGATTAGTATAATTGTATAACTTTATTATAATTCTATAATTACAATATATTACAGATATTAAAATAATAACATTAATAACATATAAACAATAAATACAATATTTACAATAAAAGGAAAATTTTATGAAAATAAACCGAAAAAACTTCACTCAAAGATTTTTACTCATATTAACTTTTCTATTAAGTGTTTACTTTTTGCTTCACAATGACTTATTAGCAAATGAAGGAGTATTCGTATTAGGAAATGATGCTTTCCAATTGGGCAGAGCCTCCAGTGGAATAGCAAGTCCGAGAAGTGCCTATTGGTGCTATATGAATCCAGCAAGCATGGTCGAATTGGATAAAAGATTAGATATGAACTGGTATGTTGTGAAAACCGATATAGAAATGCGCCCCCGTGGCATCCTCGGGAACCGTTTTGAAGAGTTAGAAGGAGATGGTTTATTTAACATAGTATCAGGCGGTATGATTATACCTTTAGAGACTGGAACCTTGGGCTTTGGATTATATGTTCCCAGTGGTACAGGTGTAGATTACCAGAGTTCAAGAAATCTATTGTTAAAACCTTTCAATGCAGACCGTAGATTGTTTTACCAGCATGCTCGGCTTGTAGTATCGTATGCATATAAATTTGATAATGATTGGTCTGTTGGTGTTGGTTTCCATGGCTCCATATCCCGTTTCAAAACAGACCATATTACAATGAATTTATTACCTACTCGTGGTGATTTTGAATGGGATGATGCCTTAGGTGCAGGATTCAATATGAGCGTTTATAAAAAATGGGATAGATTTTCAATAGGTGCGACATATACATCCCGACACTGGACAGAAAGATTTCAAAAATATAGAGATTTATTAAAATATCCACTTGACCAGCCACAAATTATAAATGCGGGGGTTGCTTATGATTTTAATGATAAATTAACATTAAGTTTGGACTTCAAATGGTTGGATTGGGAAGGAATACCCGCATATGGAAGAAATCTAATAGATGGGGGGTTTAATTGGGTAAATCAATTTTGTACAAAAATAGGATTGGAATATCGAATCAATGAAAAAACAAGAATTATGAGTGGTTTTAGTCATGGTAATTCACCTATTACAGAGGACCATGTATTTTTGGCAGGTTTGGTTCCAGTATTATGTGAAGACCATATTACATTAGGCATAGCAAGGAGAATTACAGAGAATGATGAGGTAAGTATTTCAGGTGTTGTTGGTCTAAAGAACACAATGAAAGATACGGGTAGGGGAGATTTATTGTCTCACATAGGCAAAGATACGGAACTTAGTACAGGTGGTTTTTCAATAGTTTTAGGCTATACCCACCATTTTTAACAGAGATTACGAAAGTAAAGAAGAATATGGATATAAAGGCATTTTAGTTGTTTTTCTCTTTTAAATTAGGAAACATATTCAAGTAAAATGGGGTAGATTGACAATATTTCCCTAACTTGAATAATAAAGGGTTTAGTTTATGTTTCCTACGGAGAAGATAATAAGAGGAAAATGGTCTATAACCTTACTTCGTTGTGCTATAGGTTGGCATTTCTTTTTAGAAGGTATAAGCAAGTTTGTGTCCGTACAATGGACGGCAAAGGGCTATCTCGAAAACGCTATAGGGCCGTTTGCAGACATTTATCACAAAATGGCAACATCAGAAATATCTTTAATAATTATAGATAACTTAAATATATACGGACTTATACTAATTGGTTTGGCTCTATTTCTTGGGATCGCTATTCGTTTTGCTTGTATATCAGCAATAATTCTTTTAATTCTTTATTATCTTGCATATCCTGCATTCGGGGATTATTATTATCCAAATACAGAAGGAAATCTATATTTAGTAAACAGGAATATTATTGAGGCTTTAGCATTGTTGTTATTAATATGTATTCGTGAAAAAGGATATGGTTTATATGGGTTGTTGGAGATTTTTAAGAAAAAAGATTATGAGTCTATGGAAGGTAAAACAGGAATAACAAGAAGAGAGGCTTTAAAACATTCTGTTACAATACCGATGATGTCGTTGTTAGGGTATGGAGCATTTAAGAAATATCAGAGGAGTGGTGTTGATGTCTTGTCGGGTGCAACACGAAAACTCAATGTAGCAACGGTTGATAAATTGATGGGACAATTGCCTAAGGGTAAATTAGGGAAATTTGAGATTAGTCGACTGGTATTAGGGGGGAATATGATAGGAGGTTGGGTGCATTCACGAGACCTAAGATATGTATCTGAGTTATCTTTGGCATATAACACAGAACAGAAAATTTTTGAGACACTATTGTTGGCAGAGCAAGCGGGTATAAATACAATTAATATTGGATTTCCTTCAAATCCGATACTTCATAAATACAAAAAAATAACAGGCAGTAAAATTATTGTAATCTCACAAGTAGCGCCCGATATGGAAAAGAACGATTATTTTTGTCAAATTAAAGAGGCTATTGATTACGGAGCAGATATAATTCAAATACAGGGGAATTGGGTTGATAAATTAACAAGAGACAATAAATTTGAAATAATCGAAAAGATGATGGAAGAAATAAAGAGACAAGGTTATATGGTAGGAATGGGCTCACATGCATTAAAAGGATTATTACTATGTGAAGAGAAAGGCCTTACACCCGATTATTATATGAAAACAATGCACCATGATAGGTATTGGTCAGCCCATCCTAAAGAATACCGTGAAGAATTTGAAGTTATAGGGGGAAATTCTGAAGAGCACAATAAATATCACGATAATATGTTTTGTGCATTCCCAGAAAGAGATGTTGAATTTGTAAATCGTTCAAAAATACCAGTCATGGCATTCAAAGTATTAGCAGGAGGGGCTATTGACCCTCGAGATGGTTTTGAATGGGCTTTGCAGAATGGTGCCGATTTTCTTTGTGTGGGTATGTTTGATTTCCAGATTGTACGGAATGTAAATACTATGATTGATATAACAAACAACCTAAAAGGCCGGAAAAGAGAATGGTTTGCATAATTGGTTAAAAAGGGAAAAAATGAATCGAAATACTACAAAAAAATATGTACTTATCACAGGGGCTTCAACAGGGATAGGTGAGGCAAGTGCTCTGGAAATGGCAAACAATGGATGGTATGTTTTTGCAGGTGTCCGAAAAAAAGAAGATGGAGAAAAATTGCAAGAGAAAGCAGGTAGAGCAATTATACCCCTTATACTTGATGTAACAAAAAAGGAAGATATTAAGGAAGCAGAAAAAAGAGTTCAAGAAATAGTAGAAAACATAGGATTGGCAGGTTTGGTAAATAACGCGGGAATAGCAATACCGGGCCCATTAGAAATACTCCCCATAGAAGATATTAAGCAACAAATACAAGTAAATCTTTTGGGAGTAATTGTTATGATTCAAACATTTCTACCTCTTATAAGGGTTTCACAGGGGCGAATAGTAGTAATAGGTTCTAATTCAGGATTCTGGTGCGAACCATTTTTATCAATATATGGAGCGACAAAATTCGGACTGGAAGGGATAGTAGATGCCCTTCGTTTAGAATTACGACCCTGGAATATAAATGTTTCGATTATTGAACCAGGATGTATACGCACACCTATATATGAAAAATCAAGAGAAAGCATAAGCAAACTGCAGGATAAAACACCAATAGAAAAGCAAAATCTATATGCAAAAGCAATAAATGCATTACTTTCGTCTGTGGATATAGCAGAAAAAATAGCGGTTTCACCGGAAAAAGTTGCAAAAGCAGTTCGTCATGCACTTGAGTCCAGAAGACCGAAGACACGATACCGTGTAGGTATAGATTCCAAAATTGAATCTTTCTTAATTAAATTCATTCCTGACCATTTGCGAGACTATATCATTCGCAAACTCATGCGATTATAAATAAAGGATATTTGGAAATAATATTGTATAACAAATATTAAAACAATCGTTTGATTTAAACAAATGTTTGTGTTATAATAAAGTACAGAAAGAAACAGGATTATGACAGAACTTAGAGCAGAATGGACAGGAAAAAGATTAGAGTTAATTGAAACAGCAGGACCTCTATTTGCTAATTCCGGGATCGACGGTGTTTCAATCAGGGAGATTGCGGAAAAATCCAATGTGAATATTGCTTCGATTAACTATTATTTTGGTTCGAAGGAAAATCTATATATTGAAGCTTTAAGATATGTAGCATGGCAGGTGCGTTGTCCACTGGCACAAAAAATATTACAAGATAAAGATATTGATTATTCAACAAAAAAACATTGTATAAGCATAATTAAAAAATTGATAGAGGAACGAGTGCAAAATTATCTATCTGACAAATATCCAATGTGGTATTCTCGGTTGTTGTTACGAAGTTTGATCGAACCACCTGCAAAATTTGAAAATGTTTTATTCCATACTTTTATTCCAGAATTTAATGCTTTAGTAGAAATCTTGATGAAGTGTAATCCCAGAAACACAATAGAAAAATGTAAATTTTGGGCATTTTCAATTCTTGGAGAAATCTCTTTTTATGTATTTGCAGAGCCTGGAATAAAATTGGCTATAAATATTACAGAGAAGTACACACAGGAATTTTTATCGCAACTACAAAAACATATTACAAGTCTGATATTAAAAGGTTTAGATTTAAGAGAGGGATAAAAATATATATGTATTTATCAAAAGAAGAATGTGCGTGTTTTTTTACCATTATTGCTATATTTTTTATTTTAATTGCATTCTCATCGTGTATCCATAGAAATCCTGAAGTGTATCGTGAAGAATCAATACATGAGTTGCAAGAAGTATTAGAAGGACAGACCCCAGAAAAAATTAAATTAGAACAGGAGTTGACATTAGATGAGTGCATTCAAATCGCCTTAAATAATAATGCCCAGGTAAAAATATCAAGGATAAATCAAAAAATAGCAAGATTAGAAAAGAATATTGCTTTTTCAAATTTTTTACCGCAGATTAATGCTGAATTTCAGATAGTCAATTACGACCGTCAACCTATGGTTAATTTAGGTCCACTCTCAACTGCAATGCAGGATCAAACGATTCGTATGAATACCGTTCAGCTACAAGCTCCTATTTTTGCACCTGCAACATGGTTTTTATATGACTTAAGAGATAAAGGCATTGATATCAGCAATTTAGTAAAAGACTATACATGTCAGATGATTGCACTCCAGACCACAGCTTTGTTTTTTCAAATACTAGCATTAGAAAACATGGAAAAAACATTAACACTCCAATTAGAAAATGCAAATAAACTAATGGAACAAATAGATTGTTTTTATGAAGAAGGAATGGTAACACAATCACAAAAAGAACAAGTTCTTTTATTAAAACAGTCCAGAGAAAGAGATTTAAATCAATGTCGGGAGGAAATCAAAACTATTAGAGCACAATTTAATACAGTTTTGGGTATTTCACCTATTAAGAAGATAAAATTATCGCAACAGATAGATATTCCTGAACCATCAGAGAACATAGAAGATTTAATATTAGCTGCATTAAAAGATCACCCTCGTATATTGATAGAAGACCGTAAAGTCGAAGTTAGTGATGATGAAATAAAATTGGCAGTTACGAATTTTTTACCCTTAATAGGGTTATTTACACAATGGCAATACACATCCAATTCATACACTATGTATTCACAATCTGTTTTGTCCGGTCTTCACGGAGTTTTGACTTTGTTTAATGGATTTGCAAATGTGCAACAATATAAAATAGCCCGAGCAAAACGAGAGAAGGCATTTATAGAAAGGGAAGAAACATCACTTTCACTCATGTCCGGAGTCATTAGGGCAAAAGCAAATTTGGAAAAGGCAAAAGAAGATCTTAAATTAGCCGAACAAGCATATAGATATTCAAAAGAGAGACATAGAGAAATGAATGAAAAATGGAACGAGGGAATGGTGGTAGATGTAGATATGGTAACAGTACAAAATGAATTAACAATTTCAGAGATTAATCTTATTAATGCGAAGATTCAAGAACAAGTAGCCATTGCTATTTTATGGAATACTATGGGAAAAACATATTCAGGAAGTTCCATTTATAAAGAAAAAGAGAAAGATAGTCGTAACAATGAGGAGAAATCTAAATATGAGAAAAATCTTTAAGAAAGTAACATATAGATTGTTTGTCATTATTTTGATAACTTCAATATGTTTAGGTTGTGGTAAAAATATTGCATCTGCAGATAAAGGGGATGGCACAGAAACGGCCTTTCCTGTAAAGGTGGAAACGGTTCAGAAAAGGATGTTTACCAGGACAATAGAGGTTCAGGGTACCATTGAAGCCAAAGAACATGTTATTGTTTCTGCCCGTATAGATGGTGTTATTACGGATTTATTTGTAGATGAAGGAGATAGTGTTGTTGCGAATCAAACACCTTTATTTCAAATAGATAAAATAAAACTTGAAGAGGCACTCGAAATTGCCAAACAAGATTTAAATGTTGCAAGATGTGCCATCCGCGAGGCAAACGCTAATTTAGCAAACATGAAAGCACAATATGATAAATCTAAGGTAGACTATGAGCGATTCCAGCGACTTTTTGAAAAGAGGGCTGTTTCAAAAGATACATTGGAACTTCAAGAGACACGATATAAAGCAACAAAGGCTGGATTAGAACATGCAGAAGCGGTTTGTCAGTTAACAAATGAACAATTGAAGAAAGCGGAACATGCCTTAAAAATTGCTGAGAAGACACTTTCTGATTCGTTAGTATATGCACCTATAACAGGAAAAGTGAGTTATAAATTTGTTGAGAAAAATGAATTTATAGGTGGAGGAAGACCTATTGTAAAAATAGATAATTTAGAAACATTAGAAATCTCGGCTTTTTTGCCTGCTGAATACTATTCATATGTAAAAGAGAAAGAAACGAAATTAAACTTTTTTATAAATGATGAAAAAATTAGTACACTTACTGTTAATTATAAAAGTCCAACAGTATTACCAAATTTAAGGACTTTTGAGATAAAAGTAGATATCAATACGAATAGCAATAAGGTTGTTCCGGGGGCGATGGCTAAAATTGATGTCCTACTTGAAGAAAGAGAAGGTATAGGTGTTCCAAAGCCTTGTGTTATAACACAGGGTAAAGATCGATTTCTGTATAAAGTAGTAGATAAAAAAGCAGTAAAAGTAATGGTTAATACAGGTCTTGAAACAGATGGTTGGATAGAAGTTATTGGGGGAGAAATTGTAGAAGGCGACATAGTAATATCGATGGGACAGTCTTTTATTAAAGATAGTCAGGTCGTGCAGGTGTTGGAGGAGAAATAAATATGAGTTTACCCGAAATATCTGTTCGTCGACCCGTTGCAGTAAGTTGCTTATTTATTGGACTGACCTTTTTAGGTATAGATGCATACTATAGAATGGGTTTGGAATTTTTTCCAAAGGTGGATGTCCCTTATGTAACAGTAGTAACAGTATATCCTGGTGCAAGTCCTGAGGAAATTGAGACTGATATCGCACGGAGAATTGAAGATGCAGTTTTTACTATAGATGGGTTGAAACATGTAACCTCCAACTGTATGGAAAATGTTTGTCAAACATTTCTTGAATTCCAACTTAGTGTAGATGTCGATGTCGCAGCATATGATGTTCGAGAGAAATTAGACCTTATACAGAATGAATTTCCGGAAGGGACAGAAAAACCCAAAGTATTAAAGTTTGATATTAATGCAGTTCCAATAATAGATTTAGCCCTCACAGGAGATATTCCCATTGATGAGTTATACGATTATGCAGATAATCAATTAAAAGATAAGTTGACAACTATCGAGGGAGTGGCAAGTGTCGAATTGATTGGTGGTGATAAGAGAGAAGTTCATGTCCTTTTAGATAGGGATAAACTTGCTTCACGAGGATTAACTTCATTAGACATCGTTGAATCTATCCAAAAAGGGGTCCGATTGATTCCTTCTGGCAGAATAAAGGAAGATAGCACGGAGTATTCTGTGAAATATGATGCGGAGTACCACCAGATAGAGCAGTTAGAAACTTTACCTATCGTATCAAAAGAGGGTTCGAGATGTTATATAAAAGATGTAGGAAGAGTTGTTTTTAGTTCAAAAGAAATTAGACAATCCGCATTCCTTGATGGAAAATCATGTATTTATATACGTATTGTCAAAAGGGCCGAAGCAAATACAGTGCGTGTGGTTAAATCCGTCCGTTCTGCTATACAGGGTATTCAAAATATTTTACCAACAGGAATAGAACTGGTCTGGGTAAATGATGAGGGAAGTTTCATAAAAGCAACTGTGGATAGTACTACAGGAGATATTATTCAGGGAATTATCTTAACGGCTCTTATATTATTCTTTTTCCTATATAATTTTCGACTTACATTTATTATTGGTATTACAATGCCATTAACAATAATTGTAGGTCTCTTTTTTATCGGAATACTGGGTTATAGCCTGAATGTAAGTACACTTATTTCAATGGGTTTGTCTGTTGGAATACTTGTTACAAACTCTATCGTTGTGTTAGAAAGCATAATGACAGAATTCCAGAAAAATCCAGACCCAAAGGACGCATCGATAAAAGGGGCCAATCGTGTTTTTGTAGCTGTGCTTGCAAGTGCCGGAACAAATCTTGTTGTACTCTTTCCGATTGCTATAATGGGCTCACAAATAGGTCTATTTTTAGCACCTTTTGCGTGGACAATGATTATAGTAACAGCGGTATCCTTATTTATATCCTTTACAATGACCCCATTGCTTGCGTCAGTTTTATTAAAATCAACTAATAAACAGGGAATAATTTTTAGAGTAGAACAAATGTTTAATATATGTTTAGATTTTGTACGGAAAGGGTATGTAGGAACGCTTAAGTTTTTTGAACATAGACGATGGGCATCGTTTGTATTTACGATTGGTGTAGTTGTGATATTCCTTCTTACCTTTAATCTAATTCAAAAAATAGGTTTTGGTTTTTTTGAAGAACCTGACCGTGGTTCACTTTTTATAAGATTAGAATATCCGACGCATTATAGTCTAAAAAACACAATAAAAAGAGTAAAAGAAGTCGAAGAAAAAGTTAAAGAATTGCCTTATTTAAAACATGTTCTATCCTCTGTAGGTAAAATTCAGGGTATGATGGGTCAAACATCCGAAGGTGTCTTTGTAGCACAAATTCTATTAGTTTTCAGTGAGAAAACAGAGCGTCCCGATATGCCAATTGATATATTAAAGGAAAAGGTTAGAAAACTATTAGAGAAATATCCTGATTGCCAATACAGAGTAGGTAGTCCAACCGCCGTGGGAGGACAATCTGTTCCTATAGAATTGGAAATCTTTGGAGAAGATAGAGAAGAGATACAAAAAATAGTTAAAAGAATAGAATCACATACAAAAGAATTGGAAGGTCTGAAAGATATTGATACAAGTATTCGTATTGGTAGGCCTGAATTAAAGATATATCCCAACAAACCATTGCTTGCTGATTTAAACTTTCCACCGGTCGTCTTAGGAATGCTTCTTCGTGGAAATCTCGAAGGAATTACCGCAGGTGTTTATAAACAACAGGGAAGGAATTATGATATTGTAGTTAAATTAGACGAGATAGAAGGAAAACAACAGGTAGAGAATTTTCTGTTGCCCGGAGCCCCCGGTAAACCTATTAATTTAACTGCAGTCGCAAAAATAGAAGAAAGAGTAGCCCCAGTAAATGTATTGAGAAAGAATAAACGAAAGATTGAAAAATTATTTGCTGGATTAGCATCAAGAAAACCTTTAGGAACCGCAGTAGCAGAATTGACAGAAGTTGTAAAGAAATATGGTGATTTGCCCCAGGGATATGATTATTATTTCTTCGGTGAAAATGAGGTAATGGTAGAGGCACAACAAGAATTTGCAAGGGCAGGTATAATCGCTATTGTCCTGATTATACTTGTATTGGCTGCTATTCTTGAATCGTTCAAACAACCCTTTTTTATATTAGTTACCTTACCTTTGGGTTTGATTGGTGTTGTTGTTTCTCTATATATAACGGGATATTCTATATCAATGTTTGTTTTGTTAAGTTTTGTGATGTTATCAGGAATTGTTGTAAATAATGCCATACTTATTATAGACAGATTAAATCAACTTGTTTCTACCGGAGTTTCAAGACATAAAGCAATGATCCAATCTGCTGAAGAACAATTTAGACCCATCCTTATGATTACATTAGCCGCAGTTGCAGGTATGATACCCATTGCTACAGGAAAAGGCCTGGGAAGTGAAATTAGAACAGATTTGGGAATTGCAAGTATAGGAGGTATTGCATTTAGTGGAGTATTAACTTTAATAGTGATACCTATACTGTACGACCTTTTTACAAGGGGTAAAATAGAAAAAGACCAATAATAATAGGAATCCTATGTCCTACTTTCTCACATTGATATTTATGCTCGCTTCACTTTTTAATAGTACCGATTGTGCTGTTGTAGATAATGTATCACAATGGCTTACTTCAGGACCATTAATACAAAAAAAAATAATATCAGAGAATAATAAGGAAAAGGTATTTGAAATAACTGTTTTTGAGAACAAGGAGGAAAGCAAGTGGAATTATATTTACCGTGATATTCCTGTAAAAGAAGAGCAATTTGTCTCTGCAACAGCAAATATGAGGTTACTTTGGAAAAAAGAATCTATTGGTGCAGGACTTACCCTGAGTTTTATTGATAAAGAAGGAAAAAGACTGGAGTATATTGAAGAAAGATTAACAGAATCTACAACACAATTTGTTCCTATAAAATTATATGCAAAAACACCAATAAACACAAAGAATATAAGGGTATCAATATATATACACAATGAAGGAAAAATTGAAAGTACTATACCCAATATTTCATGCTCATTGAGAAATGAAGATGACAATACGGAAAATGTAATTATAACCATAAACCAGCAACCACAAAAACAACCTTTAATTGGTTTTGGGGTAGAAGATGATGGAAGATTTTACGATATAAACAATAGAAATTCAGGTGTAGACGAAGAGGCAATAAAAATTAGAGTAAATAGACTAAAGGATTTAAGACCTCATTGGGTTCGGACATTTGTTTGGTTCAAAGATTGGAATCCATCAGATGATGGAAAAACCTTTACATTTGAAAGTGATGGAATAAAGAGTTTGTGTAAAACTTTAGAAGATTATAAAAATTTACATACTGATGTAAATATTACATGTGTTGACTGGGGTATGAAAGATACATGGGAAGATAAGAAAAAGAGAGTAAATACAATTATCGAACTTTTAAATTATCTCATTAAAAAAGAAAAATATAACAATCTAAAATATTTTACTTTAACCAATGAACCAAATTATTTTTTCGAAACAAAAGAAAATAGATTTAAAAGATTTATTGAATTACAAAAAATGTTGAAAGAAGAGTTTGTTAGAAATGGGCTCAATCTCAAAATTATCGGTAGTGATGACGCCATGGGAACAGATTGGTTTAGTGCCTGTGTAAATGATAAGGAATATAGCAACATTGTGGATATTTGGGCTTCACATTTTTATTGGCATCATAGTACTTCTTATTTCTCAAACGAACTATTTAAAAACCGGAAAGAATTATTGAAAAGAAAAAGTATAAATAAAAATAAGCCATTCGTAGTTACGGAATTTGGAATAGTAGACAAAAGATTTCAACCGCCTTCAATAAATCCTATAATGCAGGAATACAAGGGGGCCTTATATACAGTAGCGTCAATTATTGATGGATTAAATCAAGGAGTAACAGGATTTAGTATATGGTGTTTGCAAGAAGTAAGATATCCGGGTTTGGGGGAACCTATGAGAATAGGTTTATGGGGATATGCGGATAAGAATTGGCAATTGTTTCCAATCTTTGATGGTGTAAAAATATTTACAAACAACACATACCCAAATGATAAGATTTATTATGCCATATCATCAAAACCTATTTATGTTAAATTTGCGAAAGTAGGCAAAACCTATTTTTGGGCCAATTTATCAAAAAAAGAACAAAATATAACAATATGCGACAAAATAAATTGCAAACACTTATATAAGTACACTAATGATAATAATAAAGATATATTAATATACAAAAAGATTAAAATAAATAAAAATGAAATTTTACTACCGCCTGAAAGTTTTGGATATATAAAATAATGTTATTGAACAGGAATAACCATTAATTCTTTTGATGAGCTTGTTAATCGTTCATGACCATTATCGGTAATGAGTACCGTATCTTCTATACGAACACCGCCTTTATTAGGAATGTATATCCCTGGTTCAATTGTAATAACAAATCCAGGTTTAAGTAGGGATGAACTGTCTGTATTTAATCTTGGGGGTTCATGGATTTCAAGCCCTACACCATGTCCCAATCCATGACCAAAATTTTTTCCCATTCCTTTTCCCATTATAGAATAACGCGCAATATAGTCAATTTCATTTGTCTTTTTGTTAGGACCTAATATAGATAGAACACTCAACTGTGCTGATAAAACAGTTTCGTATATATCTACAAACCATGTTCCAGGAACTGCACCATATACAAAGGTACGAGTTAAATCAGAACAGTATCCTTTGTAAAAACAACCACAATCAATAAGAATAATATCTCCAATATTAAGTTGTTTATTTGTGGGTTTTCCATGAGGTAGGGAAGAGTTTTTCCCAAAAAGCACAATTGTCTCAAATGCAGAGCCATTTGCACCATGTTTACGAAATTCATAATCAATATTTGCTGAGAATTCTTGTTCTGTAATCCCTTCTTTAAGTAAAGAAATACAATTAAAGACACTTGTTTCAGTAATTTTACATGCTTGACGGATAATTTCTATTTCTTCAGGATCCTTTGCTATTCGCAATTGAGATAGTTCTTTATTTATCTCAACAAGTTCTGCTTTGGTCTCTCTTCTCAATTCTTCGTATAATCTTAAGTTTATTTTTTCAGAATGTATTGCAATTCTTTTTATTTTTAATGAATTGATTAAAGCAAACAATTTTTTTTCGATGTCCCCTGAGACAATCAATACAGAAAAACCCAAAACTTCTCTACTTGCTTGTTCTTCGTAACGGAAATCGGAAAGAAAATAACAGTTATCGGAGGTAATTAATACAGCAGAAGTAGACCCTGTAAAACCGGATAAATAACGATTATCAATAGGGCAGAAACTGAGAAAAGCATCACACTTATATTGATTCAATATATCTTTTAAAGCAAAAACTCTTTTTTGTTGTATATTACTATTCATTAGAAAAATCCCATATCCTTACCAGATATTTAATCTTGCACGCTTTTCCTTTAGATCTTTTACATACTGACCTGATTTTTCTATTTTTTGCTGGATTATTTTTATCTCTTCGGGTAAATTATTTTTCTCAAATACTCCAATAGCATCTTTCATGTGGGCAACATACTCATCCCAATAAAAAGGAACATTTTTCCATAACAAAGCACATTTTTCGAAGTTGTCAATAGCAAGTTTTATATAATTATTTTGTTCTGTTATGTCTTCACAATCTTTTAAGCCAGCAAACCAGAGCGCCTTTCCATAATTATAATATAGGTCTCCATTGTAGGGACTTCTTCGTATTGCTTCCTCTGCCCAGTAAAGCATTTCACTCCTCGAAGCATTCACAATTTCGCTATTGAGTTCCAAAGAGGTATGTAAGAATAGTAATTTGTTAATTTCAGAAAGGTAATTAGGAATATCTTCTTGATAAGGGAATATCCTATCAACTTGTTTTAAGTAATTAGCATAATTAATACTTGAATTGCGAATTCGATTTATAAGTTGCCAAGGTTCTTTTACTAATAAAACAGCATTGTCAGGTATTGGATTACCTTCAGGTAATAGTTTTGCTTTGTTACTACCTTTTCCCTCTGGAACATATAAATTTCCAAACATCCGTAATTTATTTAAATCAACAAAGAAAAATTTTAAAATAGTTGCCGACATTTTTGGTTGGTTATTTGTCTTGTTGATTGCATATTGAAATACATCATTGAATACATAATTTATTGATTTCAAAACAAGAGGAATTTCCGTATCTCTACCAACATTCAAAAAGGACATTCTACTACGAATTAAATCCCTTGTATATGGGAATAAAGACATTATAAATAGGCTAATACATGTTGCAACAAGCAGCAGGGAAGTACAAATAGAAACTTTATTATTTATTCTAAGAAAACACTGGGGTTTTTCTATTTTTGTCTCATTTAAAAATAAAGCCAGTCCTATTAAAAAATAGGTTACAAGGGATGGGTGAGAAAAATGGATATCTAAACCTGCGTGGATTAAAAAAGCAAGGATACCAATACCCCACACAAGAATATAAAAATTTTTATTGTCTTTAATATGTAAAATAATTTTGTAAAGAATTGCTAATATAAAAGAGAGAAAGAAAACCCCACCTATAATACCTGTTTCACATAATATTTGTAAATAGCCGTTGTGACATTCTTTAACATCACCGGCACCTAAGTATTGATAATGTGGATATGCAAGTGCAAAATTTCCCAGGCCTACACCTTTAAAAAAGTTTTTAAACCACATATTCAAACCTACCTTCCAGTAACTCCAACGCAATCGGAATGATGAAGGGTCGCTTAGATGTCCCCACGATACACCTACGCCACTTTCCATTATTTCTTCCGCTGCTTGATTTATGCTTTCAGAATATGTTGTGGGACTTTTTTCTTCTGTTTGTTCTGTATTATTATCTGGAATTTGTTGGGATGCATTTTCTGCAAACGCCATATTTCTCAGAAAAGGAAAGGTTATGAAAGATAAAAATATAAGAACAAGAAGCAATACCGTTTGAAGAGATAGTAACTTACTGTTCTTGTAAAAGAATTTGAAGAAAATGAAAAGAATTAAAAACAGGAAGATTGATAAAAAAAGACTTAACCATGAACCTCTTGAATAGGTTAACCACAAAGATAAAACTGAAAAGGATGAACACAAGAAAAAGAAAAGAGATAGAATAAAATACTTGCCTGTTTGATATCCTTTTTTTATACATATCCATGCAAACAAACCGGAAGGAATCAGACTCATAAGTGATGCGAATCCAGCCATTATATAGACATCCAAAGAGGAACTCTCTTCAAAAGAATATGTTAATGGGAAAAGTTCGGCAATATAGATTAAAATTGTAGATAAAAACCAGATAATGGCGGTTTGAATTAAAATCCATCGATCTGTTTTGCTTTTTTCTTTTAAATCATTAACTTTCTTTTGCCAATGTATAAGTACCAAATAGGTATAGTTAGTGAACCAGTAAATAGATACAGGTAGGAACAGAATTATGAAACCTCCTAATGCGTTTGGGAATAGCATTGTTCCGAAAGCGCGATTTATATTAAAACGATAGATAAGTTCTTTTGAAAGTTCTGTTGTACCAAAAAACTTAATACGCAAAGCAGGGTCTAACAAAAGACTTTTTCTTAAAAAAGGCAGTACATATTGAAAATGAAAAAATGCGTACCATGTTTGCAATCCAAGAGTTATTAGTATCGCCCATGTTAGGATGTTCTTATGTGAAGTTGTTTTAGTGCTTCCATAGGTAGATAAGAATAGTAGTGCATAAGACGCCCATAAAATGAAATGACGATAACTTTTTCCTATTTGTCGAGAGAGAGGAAGTAAAACTATTAATGACAAAATAAATAATAGTAGCGTGATTGTATGTACATCCAGCCTTATTACTTGTTTTTGGAATAAGGTTCTTATAAGGTAAGAAAGAGAGATAAAAATAATTGCCCATACAAAATAGGTATTGTCAGTAGGATAAGTATAACCATCAAGCCAACATCGTGTTAGTGTTATACCACAAATACCAAAAACAGGATGAATAATGGCAAGACCTATAACTGTTACAAGAGATGCCAGTACAACACCAATATCTGTACTTCCCCTGGAATACCTTGTAAAATTCAATACATCAAAATAAGATAAAAACCAAGGTTTTATTGTGTCTAATGTATTAAGATAAGAAAGTAATAGTATGACAGTACTAGATAAAATAGTTATACCAAGTATAAAATAAACATATTTAAGAGGAAAATCAAAAAGATTTTTGTCAAGTGTCAAACTATTTTGAAAAACTTCAAAACTCTTGGTAATCGGTTCTTGAACAATTTTTTTTGGTGTTTTCTTTTGTTTTTTCATATAAAATCCAGATTCTTTGATTACTTTCCATTTGTATTCTTTGGAGCATTCATTAAAAGTACAATGAGAATATACGTTCCCAATACTTGAAGTATAATGAAAATACTAAAATTATAACTCAACATGGGCAGGAAAAGGGCACTAATACCTGATATAATCCCTACAAGCCAAATAAACTCAACAGCCTGACGAGAAGTCATCCCTAATTCAACAAGACGATGGGAGAAATGTCTTTTATCACCTAACATGATGGGCTGATTGTTTTTCCAGCGTAGATATATCACACTGAAGGTATCAAATAAAGGAACACTGAGGATAACTACAGGAGCTAAAATAGCTACCCTCGATGGTGTTCCTTCGAGATGAAAAGTTCCCAATACGCCTACAGTGGAAAGGAAAAAACCACAAAACATACTTCCGGCATCACCCATAAATATTTTTGCCGGACTTATATTATGAAACAGAAACCCAGCAACACTACCTGCAAAAATCATTAATAACAACCTTAATAAAAATTCATCATAAGGTTGGATACAAAAGAAAAAGGCAAGGGCACAGATAAAAGATATGCCCGCACAAAGACCATCCATATTATCGAGTAAATTTAATGAATTAGTTAATAAAACAATCCATGCAATCGTAATCAAAGATGATAATATCCAATTTGAGAAATAGAACATCTCGATTCGAATACCCGAACATACTAAAAGAAATGCAGAAAGGATTTGTCCTGCTAATTTAACCCAGGGATTTAGAACCGTTAAATCATCCACGAGCCCTAAAACAAATATAATAACCCCTCCTGAAAGAATTCCTATAACTTTTTGGAAAGAACCCAAGCCCAAAAAATTAAACATAGAACTTCCCGGTAATGCTTCCCTGAAGTCATAAGAAAATAAGTACAAAAAGAAAATGATAAAAAGAGAAATATGGAATGTAAGAAAAATGCTTGCCCCTCCCAATAAAGGAGTAGAATGTTTGTGTGTTTTTCTACCGTGGGGATGGTCCAATATGTTATGTGCAATAGCAAATTGACGAAACAACTCTGTTAAAAAAAGAGAGAGTATAAATGAAACAAATATTGCGAAAGCATATATTAGTGAGAATAAATCCATTAATTTATTGCACTCCGATATAAATCAAATTCTTTACGGGCTGTTATTTTTATATCAAATTCTGATTGAACCCTTTTTTGGGCATTTTGACCCATTGTTTGTCTAATTTCATTATTATCTAATAAAAATTGAATAGCATTTGCTAAAGCAAGTTCGTTATTTGGTGGAACATTTATACCTGTAATTCCATCCAGATTTGCCCATTCTACACCGGTACCAAGTTTTGTAGCAACAACAGGCTTTCCTGCGGAATGAGCCTCAATTATAGATAAGCCAAAAGCTTCACTTCTTGCTATCGAAGGAAAAACAAAGATAGAACAAGCATGTAGATATTGGACAAGTTCGGTATCGGAAATGCTTCCTATAAAATGTATATTTTTTGAGGAGATATATTTTGCCATTTCTTCAAGTTTCCTTCTTTCTGGACCGTCTCCTGCAATTATAATAGGGACAGATATATATGGGGCACTTTTTATTAAAACATGAATACCTTTGTAGTAACGATGAACTCCACAGAAAAAAACAAATGACGAACCATATCGAGATTGTATTTCTTTTACCTGTTGATTATTAGGTTGTAAGAACTTTTGAAAATCGATACCTAACGGCAATGTTCTACACTTATCCCAAAAAGAACTTAAAAAAGGGGAATTTTTTACGTATATATCGCTTGTTGGAATTATAAAATTTGCTTTGTTTAAAAAATTATAGAAAATCGGACTATACAATTTCATTGTAAGTTTTTGTCGAACAACATCACTATGATACCGAACCACATAGGGTCTTCCTCGTTTCCCAATTAAAACAGACAACTCAGCCAACGGATTAGGGGAATGAACAACAAATAAATCCGGTTTAATATTCTTTATAAAGAAAGGGAATAAAGGAGAAATTGGACTGCTTAAAAGGCGTCCCCATTCACCAACATAGATAAAATCAATTCCTTCTCTGCTTTCTTTGTAAGAATGAATTTTTCTGCTACAAACAATAACCGTGATTTTTGCCCACTGTTTTTGTTCTTGAACCAGCAGAGAAATGAATTTCTCTATTCCACCAACGATTGGTGGATATATATCCTTATATACATGACATATATGCATTTGTACATCAATAAAAAGAATATTTTTGAGTTCCTAAAAATGTATTTGGATAAAAACTAAATTTATTTATTTTACCTTCAAAAAACAATTTTGTAGAAGGATGCACAACCTGGTATAACTGACTGCAATTGGCACAGACAGAATTAAGTTTTCCTGAAACATGTTGCCATCTAAGTTCCTTATATTTATCATTAAACCATATAGTTCTAAAATCTGTTTCATAAATGTTACCCATCAAAAATTGGTAATAGCCAAGAGTATAACAGCAGGGCATAAAATCACCATTTGCCAGTATAGTAGGCTTTTGCCATAAATCAAAACAGGTGATTACCCCCTCACGAGGTGGTAATACCTCATCAAGTGAATCAAAATCATGAGGTGGTATAACTCCAAAATCAGACGAGTTTAAGGACCGGATTAATTGTAATATCTCTTTTTTTTCTTCTACGGACATATTTAACACACATTCATCTTTTATAGGTATTCCATAAGGAAGTGCTTTATCATCCGGCAAACCAATTGTAATTAAATGCTGAAAACATAGTATATCGACACCGTTTTCTTTCAAAACACGGACCATATCTTGAATTTGATGGATTGTATTTTTAAATAGTATAGAATGAACCGCAATGATTGGATATTTAGAATTATGTTTCTTTTTCATTTCTGAAAGGGTATTTATATTATGTAGCACCCTTTGTAATGAATGATTTTTTGAACCGGGTCTTATCCATAAGTATAAGTTTGGGTCAACAGATTCAATAGAAACTGCAATTTTATCATGCTGAAGTTCGACCAATTTCTCGGCTATTTCTTCTGACATAATTGTTAAGTTCGAATTAAAGTAGGTTTCTAAATTTTTCTCTTTACAAAATTTAATTGTGTCAAGTAGTTCGGGATACAAGAGGGGTTCACCTAATCCCTGAATATGAACACCTTTTAAAAATTCATATTCATATATCTCTTCGATAATTTTTTTTAAAACTGTATAAGATAAGTCTTTGTATTCAGAAATCTTGTTACAACCATGAGGACACATAATACATTTAAGATTGCAACGGTTTGTCGGTTCTATTTGAAGAATAGTTGGAAAAACAGGATCATTTATCCATGCAGATATAACAGACCTGAATCGTGCTGGTAAGAAATACCAAAACCCTTTCATAAAAAATATAATTCCGAAATATAAGATTTATATCAAGTTTTTATTTATAATAACATACAAAATATAAGGAATTCGGTGTATCAAAAAAGGAGTATATTTTGGACGATATATTACTAAAAGTAATGCCAGTAAATAAAAGTATAAAAGTCCCAAAGGGGAGTTATTTAATAGATATTTTATATGAGAACGGATTCATAATTCCCTCCTCCTGTGGTAAAAGAGGGATATGTGGTAAATGCTTAGTGAAAGTAGAGTTCGAAGATGAAAAAAAAGAGAGTTTTTATATTAATTCATGTCAATTCAAAGTTGAGAAGAATGTTATTGTCCATTTGCCTCAAATATATATAGAAAAACAAACAGAAATATACAAATACGAAAAACCTTATCAAATTAAAATAGTTACAAGAAATAATCCAAATGTAAAAGTAATAAAACTTGATATTGGGAAAAATAGTATAGGAAATTCAAGGTCTTACCTCGATTATTTTTTTAGTAAGATTTCTGAAAAGGATGTATCTATTACTATTTTGGAGAAAATAGCCAATATAAAAAAAGATATTTCAAAATCTTATGTCTTGGTATACAATGAAAAAAAAATATTAGATATAAAAAAGGAAAAGGATTTTTTCGGTATCTATGGTTTATCTATAGATTTAGGCACAACATCTATTGGTATAGAATTGATTGATTTAATATCTGGAAAAACAATAGGGGAAATTTCAGAATTAAATCCACAGGTGTTATATGGTGATGATGTTATAAGTAGAATATCCTACGCTGTACAATCAGAAGAAAAATTGATTTTATTACAGAAAAGAGTTATATCAGTAATTAACAATCTTATTTCACAACTTACAAAAACCGCGGGTATAACAGAAAATGATATTTATGATATTGTTGTTGCAGGTAACACGACAATGTTACATCTATTTTTAGGAATATGTCCATTATCACTCGGCGAATATCCTTTTATACCCGTTTTTATAAAAAGCCTTTCTATACCTTCGAAAAAAATAAACTTGAGTACACATTCAGAGGCAGAGGTATATATTTTTCCTGCTATTGGTGGTTTTGTTGGAGGGGATGTTACTGCTGGTTTACTATCATTAGATAACCTGCAAAGGGAATCTTCTTTCCTTTTTATAGACTTAGGAACAAATGGAGAGATTGTTATCTCAAACAATGGAAAATTATGGGCGACATCCACTGCAGTAGGACCTGCATTTGAAGGTGGAAGAATACAATGTGGTATGCGAGCATCATTAGGTGCTATAGAAAAAGTAAGTTATAGAAATGGTGATATAGATATAAAAGTAATAGGAGATAAAGAACCTTTAGGTATATGTGGAAGTGGTCTAATAGATTTATTATCTGTACTCTTAAGATTGGGGGTTATAGATATTACAGGGAGAATGTTACTGCCAAAAGATATTCAAAAGAATATACATGAAAAAATTAAAAATAGGTTAGAAACATATAATAACGATGTAATTTTTAAGGTATTTGAAGGTACCCAAAAAAAAGTATTTTTATCGGCTCGTGATGTGAGACAACTACAATTATCATGTTCTGCTATAAAGTGTGGAATAAAACTTTTAGCAGAGAAAGCAGGTGTCCATTTTAATGAATTACAAAAAATATATATAGCAGGGACATTTGGTTTTTATCTGGACAAGGCAAACTTAAAGACAATCGGAATTATTCCTGAGGAAGTCGAAGAAGAAAAGATTTGTTTTATTGGAAACAGTAGTTTAGCAGGAGCAAAATGTGCTTTATTAGACAAAGATTTAAGAGTGAAAGTGGAAAAAATGTCAGAAAAAATTAAGCATATAGATTTGTCAACTATTCCCGGATTTGAAGAAGAGTTTGCGATGTCTACATTCTTCCCGGAGGTTAAGAATTAACTAAAGTAAGAAGCAATTCTTTTTATACCCTCACGAAATATATGCTCTTCTGGTAACAAACTTAAAATAAGATAGGTATTTTCAGGAAAACGAAACATAGACCCAGGATGAACATACACTCCTGTATGATTTAATAAATCTATGACGGTTTCTTCTTCAGAATTCTTTGCATTGTATATTTTTAAAACAAGATACCAACCTCCCTTTGGAGTATAAAGCATTATTGAGTTATTATTAGATAATAAAGTTAATGCATAGTTTAAATTGGAATTTATTCTATTCTTAATTTGGGATTGTATTGTATTTCTTAATTGAAATAAATCGGGTAATGCTACTTGAGCAGGTATATTTACAGAAAGAAATGTATCCGAAATTATTTCTAACCCTTCATATAATTCCTTTTTTATTCGTTTAGGACAGGAACAGATTATCCAACTTAATTTTAATTGAGGTAATGCTAAAGTTTTTGAAATACCATTTAGAGTAAATACAGGTACTTTAATGGATGAAAGTAATTTAGGTATATCATTGTTAAAAAAATAGTCTCGAAATACCTCATCGATAATAATTGCAAGGTTATGTTTTTCTGAAACTGAAATTAAATCTTCTATTTCATTAGATGAGAGTATATTCCCTGTGGGGTTATTCGGTTGGATAAAGAATAAAAGTTTTGTATTATTATTAATCAATTTTTCAACTTTCTTTTTTGAAAATGTCCACAAATTGTTTTCTTCCTCTAAAAAATATGGAATTACTTTTACAAGTTCTAATGAAGCAATAAAGTCGAGTAATGGATAAGACGGGGCTGGTATAAGTATCTCATCACCCGGATTACAAAAAAGTTTAATCAAATAAGAGTAGGCTTCTGATGTTCCTGATGTGAAAAATATATCTTCAGGAGAAATAGAAAAACCAAGAGAAGCATAGTATTGAGATACAGATTCTCTTGCAATAGGTAATCCTTTAGGAATGGGTTCATATAGTAAAGAAGTATTTTTTGATAATGCTTTTATTATTTCAGTTTCTGGATAATGGATATTAGCTTTTGTTGGATTAGAGAGCGTAAGGTCAAAAAAATTTTTTCCTTGTAAAAGATAATTCTTATATGCCTCAGCAATTGGATTTAGTTCACCCGATAGTTCATAATTTTCAAATCTTTTAGAAATAAACATTAAAACCTCATGATATAGCATAAAAAAAGTATAATTTTTTTGATAAGCAATATATTTTATTAAAAATTATGGAGATAAATAAATGGATATAAAGTCCCCAAAACTTGCAGGTGTTTGTATTGTTTGGAAAAGGGATAAAGACGATATTAAAGTTTTGATTATAAAAAGGGGAGATAACTTGACATTTTTACCGGGGCATCATGCATTTCCGGGTGGAAGTGTTGAGGATGAAGATAAAAAATGTATGGTGTGTGGTTTTTGTAATGAAAAGATTAAAAGTGCTCTTGTTGGTGCAATTAGAGAAACATTTGAAGAAACAGGCTATTTACCAATTCAAATAAGTGAAAATATTTGTAAAAATGAATTAATTGAAATATGGGAGAAATTACATAAGAAAGAAATATTTTTTAATGAAATTCAAAAAAGATTTAATATTGAATTGATTGTTGATAAGTATTTTTTTTCAGGGCCATGGATAACACCTCCGGGTTTACCACAAAGATTTGAGACTTACTTTTTCTTTATAGAATGGAAACAAGAGTTCCATGAAATTAACATCAGAAAAGATAATGAGGTTGATTTGATCGAATGGGATACACCTAAAAATCTTTTGTATAGGTGGCATAAAAAAGAAATATCTCTTTCTACACCTGTTGCTTTTATTTTAGAACAAATCGAGGGCTTTTCAATTCCTGGAGCATTTAATTATCTAAAAAAAATACCTTGGGAAAATAATGCATATTCCTATTTTCATCCTCGTGCTGGAATACATGTTTTTCCATTACCTGCGCCGGCACAAACATTCTTTATAAATGTCAATTCAGTTGTTGTTGGAAAAGAAGAGATGGTTATTATTGATCCTGGATTGGGAGAGGAAGAAAGTATTCGAAAAATGATTTATTGGCTGGAACATTTTATAAAAGTAGGAGCAAAAATCATAGGTGTGTTTATAACACATGAACACTTAGACCATGCTAAAGGATCAACTTTAATCGCAGAATATTTTGATATTCCAATATATGCATCATTTGAAACCGCAAAAAAAAAGATTATTCCTGTTGATAAGATAATAAAAAAAGATGAAAAGTTTGTTTTAGGGGATATGATGTTCCCATGGATAATTAATACAATTCCAACTCCCGGTCATGTTAAAGGGCATCTTTGTTACTACGAGGAAACAACACAAACGTTAATTGCAGGCGATATGATAAGTTCTGAAGGACCTGTTGTTATAGACCCTGATGACGGAGGTTCAATGTCTGAATATATGGATTCATTAGAAAACCTCAACAGACTAAAAATTGATTTGTTGATTCCGGGCCATGGAGTTCCATGGTTTTTTATGCCAGGCAATATAATTATTGAGAAATTAATAAAACATAGAAAACAAAGAGAAAAAAAAATCTACGAGAACATAAAAAAAGGTATAACAACTTTTGATGAATTACTGAAGATTTCTTATGATGATGTTCCAAAAGAACGGCTTATATTAGCAAGACAACAGTTAAAAGCACACCTGATCGATTTAAAAAACAAGGGGATATTAATGGCAAATACTTATAACTTAATATTATCCTCTTGATGTCATCAAGTCTAAATCTTCAAGCAATGCCTGTAAATCTTCCTCGTGCATAACTTCATCTTGAAGTATCTGTAAGACCATGTTATAAGTTACTGGGTCTCCTTCTTTCGTTTCCGCAAGAAGAGTATTATATGTCTGAATTGCACACTGTTCCCCTTTAATATTCTGTTCTAAGAGAACACGAACATAAGGGTCGCTTGGCGGATCGTAACTACAATTGGCCATATCATACCACTGTTTTGGGCTTTCAACTGGAGCCCCACCTAATTGAATAATTCTTTGAGCAATCATATCTGCATGTCTCAATTCATCACCAGCATGCTGTAAAAGTTCTGCCATAACCGCTTCTTTCATCGGACCTTTAGCAACTTTTGCTCCTAACCAATACTGGTAGTAGGCAAACCATTCATCAGCATAGGCTCTATTTAATAGGGTCAACAGATGTTCAACATCCATCTTAACAATTTCTCTACCTTTTGTTCCCATAACTTATCCTTTCTATTTTAATGTAATATAATACTCTTAATTAATAAAAATATAAAAATAATATTATAATAAATGTAAAATAAAAATACAAGAAAGGTCAAGATGGAAATCAAGAAAATAGGGATTATTAGTGACACACACAATAACAACTTTTTGATGACAGAGGTTTGTAATTATTTGTTAGAAAAAGAACAAGTCAATACGATTTATCATCTTGGAGACAATTATGAGGATGGAGAATATTTAATTTCTTTGAGTTTACCAGTGAAAGTGGTTCCGGGGTTATGGTGTGACCAGTTTAATAATTGGAAAACCCCAAAAATTATTATTGAAGAAATAAATATGGTTAAACTTGCTTTTGCACACACCTTAGACATAATATTAAATAGTTCAGGGAAAGAATGTCATATTCTTTGTTATGGACATACTCATACACCAATTATAAAAAAAGATAAAAATAAAGTCTTTTTTAACCCAGGACATTTGAAGAAAAAAATAGACAGAGCAAATGAGGCAAGTTTTGGTATAATCAAATTTGAAAAAGAGGGTATTTATTTTGAGATTATATCTGCTTATAATTTTGGTAACACTATTGTAAAAATAAAATGTAAATATTTCGAATAAAAAACTATTATAAGGAGATACAATATGTTAAAACTTTCCTTCATTACCCCAATTGTATTTAGTATGGTTATTTCAATAATCCCTTCCACAGCGTATCCACAAACTCCCCCAGAAAACCTGAGAGTTGAATATCTTACAAATCCAATCGGAATAGATACCTCTGTTCCTCGTTTTAGTTGGATACTGTCGGATAAAGGACATAATATTTTTCAAAAATCATTCCAAATTCAAGTTTCAAAGTCATTAGATAGTTTGAAAAAAAATAAACCCGATATATGGGATTCAGGAGATATTAATTCTGGAGAAAATGTTCATATTGAATATGCTGGACCTGCCCTTGAAAGTTTTACAAGATATTTTTGGAGAGTAAAAGTAACATATCAAAATGGAAAGACAACTCAATATAGCACTCCTGCTTTTTTTGAGACCGCTTTTCTCAATCCAAAAGAAGAAATGACAGCAAAATGGATACGACATCCCGAAAAAGATGAAGAACCGGAAAAAGACGACAAAAGAAAAGAATATGAAAGAAAAAGAATATCCCCCATGTTAAGAAAGGTTTTTGAAATCAAAAAACCTATAAAACAAGCCCGTGCTTATGTATCAGGGTTAGGATATGTGGAATTGCATATTAATGGGCAAAAGGTAGGAAACCATATTTTAGACCCGGCGTATACTGTATTTGAAAAAAGAACCCTATATATCACTCATGATGTAACTCCATTGTTAAAGCAAGGGAAAAATGCAGTAGGGATGATGTTAGGACACGGTTGGTGGAAAAAAACATGCACAGGTTGGCTTGAGTTGCATGTACTATATGAAGATGGAACAAAAGAAAAAATAGTTACAGACAAAACATGGAAAGCAAGTACAGGACCAATTGTAAGTGAAAGTTTATATCATGGAGAAATATATGATGCACGATTAGAAAAAAAAGGTTGGGACATGCCCGAATATGATGACTCAGGTTGGTTACCCGTTGAATTGTCAGAACATATTCCAGAAAACTTGTTAGCCCAGGTAATGCCTCCAATACAAATAGTTGAACAGTTGAAGCCAAGGTCAATAACTAAGAGAAGCGATGGTGGACCTGATAAAAATGAAGAAGTATATATTGTTGACTTTGGTCAGAATATGACAGGGGTAATCAAAATAAAAGCACAAGGTCCCGCAGGGACAAAAATAAAAATGAGACATGCTGAATTGTTGTATGAAGATGGAAGATTGAATGTAGAAAACATTAGAAGTGCAAAAGTAACAGATGAATACATTCTTAAAGGTGAAGGTGAAGAAGAATATATGCCTCGTTTTACCCAACATGGTTATCGCTATGCAGAAATATCAGGTTATCCAGGTGAACTTACGGAAGACAAATTGGAGGCACAAGTTTTCCATACGAATTTTGCAAAATCTGGGCATTTTGAATGTGATAATCCTTTAATTAACGACATACGGGATATAGTTCTTTGGGCTATTCGTGGAAACAGTATGAGTATTCCAACAGACTGTCCACAAAGAGATGAAAGAATGGGTTGGATGGGCGATGCTCACCTTGCTTCTGAAGCAACAATTATGAATTTTGATGTAGCCGCGTACTATCAAAAATGGCTTTGGGATATTGCTGATTCTCAAAGTCCAGAAGGTTATGTCCCGGATACATGCCCTGCGAATATCTGGGGTGAGAGAAAAGGATCACCGCCCTGGGCAATTGCTTATCCTCTAATTACATGGTATTCATGGAGATACTACCAGAACCGTCGAGTTGTTGAAATGCATTATGACAATCTTGTTCGTTGGTTTAAATCAATGGAAAGGGATGAAAAAGATGGACTTATGGAATATTGTCACTATGGTGATTGGGTTTCACTTGAAAAATCACCTATGGAACCGATAGGAACAGGTTGTTATTATTGGACCGCTGTCGTTCTGGAAGAACTTGCAGGTGTCCTGGGAAAACAAGATGATGCAGGCTATTTTAATGCAAAGAAACAAAAAGTAGCAGAAGCGTTTAATAATAAGTATTTTGATAAGGAAAAAGGTTACTACTGCTACGGTAAAGATAAAGATGGAAATCTTTATGAAGGAACACAATTCCAGCAAATATTCCCACTATTCCTTGGGATTGCACAGGGTGAATACCGCGAACTTGCATTGAAGAAATTGAGAGAAGAAATAGAAGTCAGAAGAAATGGACATCTATATTGTGGTATTTTAGGTGCTAAATATGTCTATGATGTTTTGAATGATTCGGGTATGGCAGACCTTGCTTACAAAGTTGTTTTACAAAGAGACTTCCCGAGTTACGGTTATATGATAGAAATGGGGGCCACAACATTATGGGAACTTTGGGAATATAAAACAGGTCCGGAAATGAACTCTCATAATCATCAAATGTTTGGCAGTGTAGTTGATTGGTTTTTTGGTGGTATTGCAGGAATACGCCGGTTACCAGAGCCAGGTTATAAATACTTCGTTATTGCTCCAAAACCCTGGGAAGGACCGTTAAATAGTGCACAGGCCTACATCGACACGGTTCGTGGTCGTGTAATATCTCGCTGGGAGAAAAATCCAGACGGTTCCCTTAAAATGCTTGTTGTTATTCCACCCAACAGCAAATCTAAAGTAATTGTTCCAAAGAAAGGAACTATGAAGGTTGATGTTAAACCTGAAGTTATTCCAGTAACATCAGAAAATACTACAGAGACATTTGAACTGACATCAGGAACATACAACTTCTTAGTAAAATAAACCTTTATAGAATAGGATAATGAAACAAGAAGGGGAAGAAAAATATTGTAATATTTCAAAGAGTATATTCATAAAACATTTTGAAAACAATTACAATTTTATAAAAGAAAAACTTCCCCTTCTTGAAAATTTAGATCCTGATGGTATTCATGATATAAGAGTAACATCAAGAAGAAACAGGGCTTTATTTCTTGAATTTAATCCCTTTTTGTCAAGAGAGATAAAAAAAGAATATATATTAGAAAACAAAAAGATAACGAAACTTCTTGGTAAAAGAAGAGAACTTGATGTTCTATATAAACTATTGATATCTATCAGAACAGAAAATCCAGAAATAATATCTGAAAACTTATTGGATTCATTCTCAAATTACCTTAAAAAAAAGCGGAAGGAAGAAGAAGAGAATTGTCGTATAGCACAAAATGTTTTAGAGAAAAGAATAAAAAAAATTTCGGAAGAACCTTATATTCATATTTCAACAAAAATATGTATTTTTAAATATAGTAAGAAAAGAATTTTTACAGCTATCAGAGATATCCAAAACGAATATAAAAGAGTAAAAAAAATATCGGATCCTTTAAATGAAGAATTACATCAATTTCGTATTTTATTAAAGAAAACACGGTATATGTTTGAAATATATAGAGAAGTTTATGAAAGCCCAATAAATAAATGGTTAAATATATTAAAGGAAATACAAGGTTATTTAGGGGATTGGAACGATTATCGTATTTTACTTATTAAAATAAAAGATAAATGTAGAAAAGATATAAATATAAATCATAGTGAAATATTAAGAATTAATAAATATATACACGGCATTTTGAACAACAAATTAGAACAAATGAAATTAATGATGAAAAGATATAGAACGAATAGATTTATAGAATTAACAATAAAAGATATATTAAAAATCTTTTATTCACATATATGTATAGTGTAGAATATTCAATGTTTGTAAGTAGAGAACATAAATGAACGATATTATTAAAAAAATCGAAAGCAGTGAAGATTTACCAACATTACCTGTTGTAATGACAAAACTAATTGATGCTATAAATGATGAAAAAAGTTCTGCTGCGGACTTAACAAAAATAATGGAAAACGACCCCGCAATGTCCGCAAGAGTCTTAAAATTAGCAAACTCTGCTTTTTATGGTCTACGATTTAAAGTAGATAATTTAAAAAGGGCTATTGTAGTTTTGGGTTTTGAAACTGTTCGTATGTTAGCATTGAGTACAACTATACTTGATTTATTTAGTGCTAAAAAACAATTAGCATTCTCACCAGAAGATTTTTGGTTACATTCATTAGGAGCAGGAAAAGCATCTCAGATATTATCCACAAAACTAAAGACAGAAGTAGTTCCGGAAACTCTTTTTACAGCAGGGCTTTTACATGATATTGGAAAATACTGTTTAGCACTTACTTTAAAGGAAGAATATAAAACCGTTGTTCAAAAAGGAAAGGATAAGCAAGTCACATTATACATATCAGAAAAAGAAAATCTTGAAATAACATATTGTGATGTAAATAACTGGTTAGCACAAAAATGGAACCTACCTGAAACTTTATCTGCGCCAATGACGAATCATAATCAGCCTAGAAATCCTGCAAATAAATATCCTTTAGAAACATATATAGTCTATCTTGCAAGTGAAATATCAAGAGCAGAAAATTTTGGAATGGCAGGAGATTTTAATAAAGTAGATATAAAAATATTACCTTCACTTTTCCCACAAATAAAAGAAAATAATATAAAAGAAACAAGAGATGAAATAAAAGAATATTTAACAGATGCTAAAAGATTCTTAACAGAATTTGAAAAAAAATAAATAAAGAATACACATGTTTATCATTTTCAATCAAGAGGGAGAAATTGAGGGTTATGATAAGGGGTTCCAGTTTTTTGTAGAACAATGTTTTGATGAACAAAAAATAACATCCACTTCCTGGATAAATAACATACATAAAAATGACATCCATTTATTCAAAAAAATATT
>OGCI01000130.1_pt1 | contig 92330 bp, 89 predicted proteins | sample 1570021 | NCBI WGS metagenome assembly OGCI01 (sample SAMN06264664, study PRJEB24512) | hot springs metagenome | isolation source: Hot spring water | place: South Africa: Tshipise | collected 2015-06-21
CCCTCTTTTGCGAGGAAAGCCGCCGAGGTAAGTCCCCCGAGACCCGCTCCCACAACCACAACATCAAAATCTTTCATTTTCACTACCTCCGTAATCAATACGCAATGAGTCTATACTTTTGGGATATAGGGAACAAGGACAGATGCCTTATTGCAGAGGACGATACCAACTATGCAAAACGGCAGGACCGCTTTTGGCTAAGGATTTTTCTTCCGCGAAAGCTACCCCGAAACGAGGGATTTGATCTTTGAGACGGTATCTTCTATCTGCCAGTCAGGAGTAGATGCTCCGCCTATCACCCCGATTCTTTTGGCGCCCGATATTGTTTCTTTATCTATTTCCTTAGGGTCTTCAACATGCACGGTTTTCATGGATGTCTTTCTGCAGAGGTCCGCGAGTCTTGCGGTGTTGCTCGAGTTAAGACCGCCAACTACAACCATCAAATCGACCCTTCTGCACATTTCAAGAGCCTCATTCTGACGACGCGTGACTGACTCGCACCTGGTGTCGCGCACTTTCATCTCTTTGCATTTTCCACGGAGACTGTCAACAACCGATTGTAGTAAGTCCCGGGAGATTGTCGTCTGCGCCACTACCCCCAGTTTCTCTAAGATTCCTTGATTCTCATTTATCCACTTTATTGCTTGTTCGGGATTCTCTATCACGGTCGCTTCTTTATCGAGCCTGCCAAGTATGGATACCACCTCGGGATGATTGGCGGAACCGACAATGATGAGGTGAAAACCTTCGTCTTCAAGCTCTTTTGCTGCCTTTTGAGCTCTTTTTACGTTCTGGCAGGTCGCATCCACGATAAGAGCACCAGTCTCCTTCAGTTTGTTCTCCGTGGCAAGGTCTATTCCGTGAGACCTCACGATAACCGTTGCCCCCTCCAAGTTGGAAAGCGGTTGTGCATCCGGATCAAGGACTTTTAGACCGAGCGATTCGAGTCTTTTGACGACTTCGGGATTATGTATTATCGGACCTACGGTGTAAATGGTTTTTCTCGAGCCGGAAAGTTCCCCCTCGACAATCTTTATCGCCCTCTCGACTCCCGGACAAAATGTTGAGTTTTGCGCTACTTCCACTTCTACGGTCATATAGAAAAAATTACAGGATTCACAGGCAAAATGGTAGTTGTAAGGTTGAAAGCGCTTGCCGCCCTTCTTTAGACCGAGCGTGCAGGTTTTTTTTCGTTTTATGAAAGTGAGGACATCTGCCAGGGCGAAAGTGGTTTCTATCGGGTGTAAAATTGATTTTAAAAAAGCGCTTGATTTCATAAGGGGATAAGTTTACTGGGGGCGAGGATGCGTGAAATATGTCCGTCTTTTTAGACCGAAGACAGTGCTTATATATCTTTTTCCGCTGGTCTTGGGAATGTGCGCAGGGATAGGAGAAGTGGAAGGCGCTCGTGCGGCCGCCGTTTCAAACTACGTTTTGAAAGGCGTTCACCTTGCCGTACCGGTTATGTTCGCTTTTCTTGCTTTCTTTTGCGGGTCCATGTTTTCGAGTACCCTTAATTTTTATTCCGACGCGGAGGCTGACAGGATACATAACGGACTATACAAAGACCAGGACATCAGCCGCCAGCCTTTTGCGACGGGAGAACTCGACCGCAGTGACGCTTATATTATCCTTTCTATTACTGGCGCTTGCTGCCTTGCGTTTTCGCTTCTGGTCAATTATCGATTCGCGCTGTTTATGCTTTCCTCAGTTGTTCTTCTCGGTATTCTCTATTCCCATCCGCTAATCCGATTCAAGAGCAAGCCCGTAGTGGACGTTTTGACAAACTCTACCGGCGCCGTGCTCCTTCTGGTTGCCGGAATGTCAGTGGTCTCCTCTGATTTTCCGCCGATTCTCCCGATGATTTTCGGGTTTTTTCTTGCCGCCGTTTTGTATATTCCGAGCGTAGTAAATGATGTTCCTTTTGACGCTCGGGCAGGATTCAAGACTTCAGGCGTTGTATTTGGCCAGAGGCGGATGCTCTTTGTAATGGCCGCTCTTAACTTTGTCCTCGTGCCGCTTGGAACTCTAATTGCGTTTATGAGGAACATCGCATGGGAGTACCGTTTATTTGACTCTACCGCCGCGGTTGCCGCTCTTCTGGCGACATTGATAGTACTTCGTCGTTACAGAGCGCCACACATTGAGATAAATCCTATATACATGATTTTTCCTTTGGCGGTGCTTCTCGCTTTCTATTTAGCGCTGATGCTTTACAGGGTTTTCAGGAAGTGAACCCTATGTCCGCTAAAAAGATGGCCAAATCCACGAATGAATTGTCGAGTTGACGCTTATTACTTTTAAGGGATGTTTTTGTAGGTTGTGAAAAGGAAAGCGCAGCTGATTTAGCTGTTTTAAACGTACCGTTAGGATCGCTCTAATTTTTAGGGCGGCAGATTATTTCGTTTTAGAAAGGCTGGTCATTGGGGACATATTTTAAACTTCTCAGGATCAAGATAGCGCTCGCCTTCTTTTTTCCTTTCGTGCTCGGGCTTTCCGTTGCGGCGACGGCTGACACCTCGATTTCGGTGCCGAAAGCGATTTCCGCCATCATGTCTTTTTTCTTCGCGAGTTTTTTCTCAAGCACCTTGAACTTTTATTCTGATGTCGAGGCGGACAGGATTTTCAGCGGTGTCTTCAAGGATATGGATTTAAAAAACCAGCCTTTCGTTACCGGTGATATGAGCAGGAATGAGACGATTGCGGCGTTTTCTGTTTCGCTTATTCTGGCTTTAACGCTCTCGCTTTTAGCCGGACTCAAGGTCTTAATATATATCTCTTGCTTCATTTTCGTCGTGGGTTTTTTGTACAGCCATCCTAAGATCAAGCTAAAAGGGCGTCCCCTGACCGACATACTCTGCAATATTTTAGGCATGGGATTATCTCTGTTCGCCGGGTTGTCCATAGGGAGAGCGAACCATCCATCGGTCGTCTATCTAATCTGGGGTGCTCTTTTCGTGGCGATTGTCTATATACCCACGGTGGTGAATGACGTGCCTTTCGATCAAGCGGCAGGGTTTAAGACATCCGGGGTTGTTTTCGGTGCCGAAAGATTGCTTGTCTCGATGATACCTCTTACTTTGATCATGAGTCTTCTGGCGGTCGTCGTGTTTCTTGATGACTCGCTTGTCTGGCAGTTCAGGTTAACCTGCTTGGCTCTTACGCCGCTGACTATCCTCGGCGTTATCGTTATTTTCTTTTCCTGGAAGCCCCCCAGGATCAATTTGAATCCGGACATAGTGCTTGTTCCCATGTATTTCGCGGACGCGTTTTTCCTTGCTTTTTCGTTTTATAAAATAATTTCATGACCGCTTATGAAATTCTCAATCGGTTTGTTGAAGCGCACGCGCGCAATACGTGATTTGGGCTGCCTTCTTCGGTTAATCTAACACTTCGCCTTGTTTGTGTACTTCTCATCTCGCGTAAATTACGCGTTATCTCAGTTGAACTTAATGGCTATATTTGTGATACTTTTTGCGCCCGATTCGCTTTATTAGGAGATGATGCGTATGACAATGCCTCTTTCAGAGATGAAGGTAGTTGACCTGACCAGACTGCTTCCCGGTCCCTTCTGCACACATATCCTCGCGGACCTGGGCGCCGATGTGGTAAGGGTCGAAGACCCGGTCATCGGCGATTATCTGCGCATGCAACCTCCGCTCACCAGGTCGGGGATGAGCGTTCATTTCCACGTTATCAACCGGAACAAAAGAAGCATTGCCATCGACCTGAAGAAGACCCAGGGTAGAGAACTCCTTTTGGAACTCGCTACCTGGGCGGATGTTCTCGTCGAGCAGTTCAGGCCTGGCGTGATGGAAAGGCTGGGCCTGGGCTATGAAACTGTGCGTGAGGTGAATCCATCGATCATATACTGCTCCATTACAGGTTACGGACAAGACGGACCCTATAAGGACATTGCGGGTCATGACATAAATTACCTCTCCTATGCCGGAGTTCTGGGGATCTCCGGTCGAAAAGGTGGACCGCCGCAGATTTCGGGTGTTCAAATCGCAGACGTGGGAGCGGGCGGATTGTTCGGCGCATTCTCAATTCTTGCTGCCTACATACACAGATTGAAGAGCGGCGAAGGGCAGCATCTGGACGTCTCCATGCTTGACGGAAGCGTCTCCTGGCTGACCGTGAACACCGGTGAGGTTCTTCTTGGCGGAAAAGCGCCTGATCGCGGGACCATGTTTCTTCATGGAGGGCTTCCTTGCTACAACGTTTACGAGGCAAAGGATGGTTACATATCGGTTGGCGCCCTTGAGGGGAAATTCTGGAAGAGGCTTTGCGAGATACTAGGGAAGCCTGAGTATACCGAAGAGCAGTTCAACACCGAGAAGCACGAGGAGATATTCAAATGGCTTGAGGAAACTTTCAAACAAAAAACTAAAGATGAATGGATGGAAATATTTCAAAACGAGGATGCGTGTGTAAGCCCAGTACTTGATCTTTCTGAGGTTTGCGCAAACCCGCAGGTTTTTCATCGCAAGATGATTATTGATATTGATGACGAGAAGGCTGGAAAGATGAAAACAATCGGAATACCGGTGAAATTCTCGCGGACGCCAGGATCGATAAGGCGGTCGGCGCCTTATCTCGGAGAGCATACTGATGAAATTTTGAGAATGATAGGCTGTTCCGATGAGGAAATTGAGGGTCTCATAAATGATGGAGTTGTGTATCAACACCGGGAATCCGAGGAGGATTGACGTTCATGAAGGATTCGACCAAACAATTTTCAAAGATGCTCGGGACAGATAGCGCGGAGAAGGCGCTCCACATGTATTTGTACGTGAAGTATCTTCCTCACTATATATACCATGTATCCAATCCCGCGGGTTTAGTTGAGAGGCGGCCACCGTTTGAAATTCCTTCGGACATTGAGGAAATGATTGAGATAATAACCAGGAAAGTCTCGAAAGATTCCGTGTCTCGGGAAACTTCAACCTATCACGGAAAAATTGTTCCCCTCAAGCAAGCGATTGATCTCATAAGCGTGAACGAGGACATTGAACTTAAGAATCTCGAAAAAGTAGTTCCCTATAAAATCGCAAGGGACATAGTAATCAAGCACCCGCTCAAAATTGCGGTCTTCGACTGCGCGTGCAGGCTGCTGCATGACAATCCGTGTAAGCCGTTGGATGTGTGTCTGGCGGTCGGCGACCCTTTTGCTTCTTTCCTGATCGAGCACGAGGTTTTAAATGCAAGGATGGTGTCTGTCGATGAAGCGGTGAGCATACTTGAGTCTGAACACAGACGTGGTCACGTTCACGGGGCTTATTTCAAGGATGTTGCGGGTGACAGGTTTTATGCCATATGTAACTGCTGCGCCTGCTGCTGTATTGGTATGAAAGCATGGACGCGCCTGAAAATCCCTATAATCTCACATAGTGGGTATATCCCAGCAATCTCAGGCGAATGTGACGCATGCGGAGAATGTGAGAAAATCTGTCCCTTCGGAGCAATCAGGGTGGAAGATGCCGCGGTATTCGATACCGATCTTTGCATGGGGTGTGGGGTTTGCGAGGGAGCATGTCCTGTTGGCGCGATCAATCTCACCCCCGATTCTTCAAAAGGCGAGCCGCTGGATATAATAACGCTACTTAACAAATAAGTGACCGATGCGATCATCCTGCAAGATTCTTACCTTCTATCGATTGCGGCTTGTTCGCCTTAATGCTAATTTCAAAATTTACAAGCGGTTAGTTTTGGCACAAGAAAGAGCAGGTTCGGCTTGAGTTTTGGGGATAATGATATGGTTATCGTGTTTGCCATGTCGCTTCAAAGGATTGCGCTTATCTCAATAGCGGTTATCGGATGGCTTTTTTGTGCTTTTTACACGGCGGAAACAGCAAACAGCTATGGAGCCGATTACACTTTCTGGCTGTTACTGGGTATTTTAACCGGACCTTTGAGCGTTCCTCTGGCTGTTCTTTACTTCAGGTTGTCGGGTGAAAGATACAGGAGAAGGCGATATTCGGTCGATGGAAAGTCGGATTTGCCGAGGATGGTCCGCTGCTTGCGCTGCGGAGAGATGGTCCCGGAGAGTTTCGAACGCTGCCAGTTCTGTGGTGCACCAATAAAGAAGAGAACAAAACTAATCTGAACTATTGCTGCCCACTTTAAATGCAGACACAAATCATCTGATTAGCATTCAATCCTTTCTCAAGCGAGGCTGAGCTTCCCGAAGGAAAAAAATCCGCGTTTTTTGGTTATAATCATTGACTTGTAACGATCATTGGTTTTTGTTCATTGGTTGCGTTAAATCATTAAATTTTTGCTCGGAAAGGAATAATTAGAAAGAAACTTGTCAACAAGACCACGGGAGGAATATTGAACGTAGAAACATTTACGGATCTTTCATTCGGAACAAATTGCTATCTGATATGGGAAGAGAACTCAACGATGGCGGTGCTTATTGACGCTGGGCCCGCTGTCTGCTCCGTACTCGAGTTTCTCAAGAGCAAGGGTCTCAAACTCGAAGCGGTCCTTTTGACACACGGTCATCCCGACCATGTGGTTGGAGCCGCTGAAATCTCCGAGGTAACCGGCGCGCCTGTCTACATCCACGAGATGGACGCGCGGATGATTCAACTGATGCCCTCGACTATACTGTCCATGCTTGGTATTGATGAAATCAGATTTCCCGAAGATTACAGGACAGTCGAGGATGGGGATGTTTTGCAGCTTGCCGGAATGGAGATTAGAGTTCTTCACACGCCCGGACATTCTCCCGGAAGCGTTAGTTTCCATGTGGATAACGCGGTGTTTGATGGAGACCTGATTTTCAGAAGTTCAATAGGCCGGACTGATTTCCCGGGCGGGGATTTCGAACAACTCGCGCGCTCGGCAAAAGAAAAGATATTTTCCCTCCCTCACGAGACCAGGATATATCCTGGGCATATGGGACCAACCACGGTTGGCTGGGAAAAGAGAACAAACCCGTTTCTTGTGGGCGTATAGAGAAGGGGAACGTTAAACTCTAAAATCATGGGGCAAGAAACGCTGTCAATTCGCTTGCGATTTCGGGCTTGACTGTTTACACGGGCGGGTGCTTTTACACTTTTGGAGGACTTGTCAGGGATAATCTGGCTGCTTGCGACGCTACAACCGGAAACGTGAGTGACTTAAACCCGGTCCGGATGACGATGTCGAAGCTATCGCGGTTAGTGGGTCTGTTGTTTACATCGGTGGATCTTTTGATAAGATCGGTTGCAGAAGTTGCTCCAAATTCGCTCAGTTCGGTGAAGTATCTTCTGTTCCTGCGATACTAACTTGTGATCCCCTATTCGGGTGCACGGGCTCCACCCTTGACTTTGCGATTTTAGGTATAAAAACCCATTTCCAGCAGTGGGTGTCCGCTGCGGTATTCTCCGGGGAGGGTATCACCGTGAACTCCACCACCATCACGGATGAAATTCATGCGACCGCCAACATGCAATCGCTTCGGACGCTTCTTTAGGATCAAGAAACGTAGACGTTTTAACTGAGGATGAGACTCCTTTGCCCCTTGCGGGAGGTTTCACGGTCAAAAACCCGCTGCCCACAATAAACTCATTATCACCTTCGAGCAAAACCCAGGGAGCCGAGCTTTCACCCTAACCAGGGACGGGACCGGTTTCGTGCCTGATTCTATTGTTAGATGGAACGGCTCAAACCGCTCGAAAACTTATGCCTAGTCAACAAAAATTACCGCCTCAATCTTCGCATCTGATGTTGCTTCCAGTGGTACGGCAAGTGTAACCGTCTTTAACACATCTTAAGGAGGAGGCACTTCAAACTCAAAGAATTTCACGATTAATCCGCCTCTCCCTATAATCTCGACAATAAATCCAACCTCCGTTTACGTGAGCTCACGGGTAACCAGGGACTCATCCTATGTATCGTTTGACTCGAAGAATGTGTCATCATAGGTTTCCTGGAGCTCCACAAAGGTAGTTGTAAAGGTGCCCTTCGGTGTGTGGGGAAAGGTGCCAAGGTACGTACGTCTGCGGGAACGTCAAATTACAAGACATTCGCGGTTAAGCCGAAGATCAGCGCAGTCTGGCCAACGAGCGGAAAAACGGGTGAAGGGGTCACGATTTCTGGGACCGCGTACGGATCGTCACGTGGTTCGTTATACGTGCAATTCGGCACGAAGAAATTTTTTTATCCTATTCCTTGTGGAGTGACACGATACTGAAGGCAAAATTCCCATCGGGTCTTGCGGAGGGTAAGGCTAATATAAAGGTTACAAATATCAGCAGGAACATCCAACGCTTATACGTTTACCGTGAAGAGACGGGGCTTGCGGGTGCTTTCAGGCCAGCCCTGGGTATTTAGCCAAAGCCGAGGCGCTCTTCAGCGGATGCGCCTCGGTCTTTTATTTGGAGTGATTCCCGTACAATTTTGCGAAAACGAAATTTTCCGGTGGATAGAGTGTTACAAGGAGCAATCACCTGAGCAACATCATAATGCAGGGTCGCAAAAGATAACTTTTACTTGAAACAATGCGCAGTGTAAATCTTGTTATCCGGTTTTCTAGCAACTTCTCGAGGAGCTCCTTTGTCCTTTAAAGAAATCCAAAGTGTGCCGTATGCTTAAATCCGATGCGTATCCTTTGACGTCCATGGTCTATAATGAGCTTGGAAATTTCGTGCGTTGAGATACATACCTATCGGTGTGTTGGTTGATGAGTGAAATAGCCCGAGAAAAACCGCAGTCTTCTATGAGCGCATTTCTTTTTTGGGATATCACGATGGCAGGGAGGTTGATACAAAAAGTGGAGCGCACGGTGAGTCAGGTTTCCCTAACGCTAACTTGCCTTGCTTTGGTCTTATTTCTCGTTTTCACTGGATGCGCGAAATCTTCTGTCTCGCCCAAATTTGTGGCGGATAGTTTTTTGAGGGCTTTCGTGAAAAAAGATGCCCACGGTACTTTCAAATACTTAAGCGAGAAATCGAAGGAAGAGATGGGAATCACCGGCGTGACGTGGATGGGCGTGCTTATGGGATTGCCCATCGACACTACTGAGTCATACACCATATTAAGAGAGGAGATTTCAGGCGACTCGGCGAGAGTTGATATAGAGACGTCCCGTGGTGAAAACGCGAGCGTGCGTCTCGTTAAAGAAAAAGGCAAGTGGCTTGTTGATTATACCTTCGGCGAGATGTTTGGGCTTGGGCTTGAGAGCCATTGAAACCGGAAGAGAGGTTTTTACTCGACAGGGAGGGAGTCATGAGATCCGGCTTGAACAAATTTGACGCGCCTAAACTGGGACAGATAGGCATAGTGGTGGAAGACCTCGAGAAAACGAAGGAGATGTTCGAGACCACATTCGGAATAGGACCTTGGGCTGTTTTTGATGGAGAGCCGGTGAAATGCGTGGACAGGGGTAAGGAGGTTTCCTTCAGGGGAAAAATGGCAATGGCGCAGTCTGGTCCCGTTCAAATTGAACTTATACAGATACTGGAGGGTGATGATACGATCCACACAGATTTCCTTAAAGAGCACGGCGAAGGAATACACCATGTGGGTTTCATAGTCCGGGATATCGAGTCCAGGATAAAGAAAGCGAAAGATGAGGGCATAGAAATACTACAACATGGGCTTTTGAGGCAGATGGGGCTTACGGTTGAGTACGTTTATCTCGACACAAGACAGTACGGTGGTGTGATCTTTGAGTTCATCAAACCATCGTTTTTAGGCATGCCGTTTCCCTTCAGGAGTCCTCTTCTCAGAGTGGGTGCAAAAGCCGCTGGGCTTCTGTCGCGGTAGTGTAAATTTTACCCGTTAAGGTTAAGGACATGAATTTCCTGCACGGCGGTCCTTTCCGCTAAGTGAGCGCAGTCACTTCCGGTAATTTTTTGTGGCGCGTTGGATAGGGCTGAGCAAGCCCGGTATATAAGGACGGATAAAAAGGGGGTGCGCTGAGAAAGTGAAGATTGTCGCCGTAAGTGGAAGTCCGGTAAGAGGTGGGAATGTCGATTCCCTTCTTCTTGCGACGGAGGAGGCTTTCAAGTATAGAGACGATGTGGATTTCAGCACTTTTTTCCTCTCCGAAATGAATATTACTTGGTGCAAACACTGCAACTGGTGTCTGAAGAGGCAGAAGCCTGAACGCCTTTGCGCCATAAACGATAACATGAACAAGATTTATCCAGCTTTAGAGGAGTGTGACGGGTTATTGATAGCAAGCCCGGTTCACTTTCTGAGGCTTTCAGCGCCCACCGCAAGTTTCATAGACCGCCTAAGGCTTTATTATCACGGGAATCTGACGAGTGGGCTGATGAGGAATAAGGTCGGGGGCGCGATTGCCGTTTCGTGGTACAGGGATGCCGGTATTGACCTTACCGTTCAAACAATACAATCAGCTTTTCACGTCCTTAAGATGGTTGTCGCGGCGCCAGATGAGGGAATCATTGGGGGAGGGGCTGTCTCGAGTCTGCATGGTACCGGAGGCTTGGTGAAGGGGAGCAAAAACGCCGTTCTCTTAGATGAATACGGGCTTAAGACCGCGAAATCGGTGGTTGAAAGAATGATAGAACTCTGCGAGATTATGATTGTGGGAAGGGCAAAAGCGAAGGGAATGGGCGAGTTCGCTTGAACTGTGTCTTAAGTTCGCCATCTTGGGTGCTTGCGCAAGAAGTTATTAGGAGAGGTAATTGAAAATGGAAAACCGTGCATGCGAACCTGGAAGGGTGGAAGAGATAAAGGAGATAATGAAGCTTTCCGGTTACATCTGCGACGACGCCATCGCGACCGCGATCTTTCTTTCCGTCAAGCTCGGAAAACCGCTTTTGATTGAGGGTCCGGCTGGAGTTGGGAAAACAGACCTCGCGAAGGCATACAGTCTGGCCGTTGGCGCGCCTCTCATAAGGCTTCAGTGTTATGAGGGTCTTGACGAGGCTAAAGCTTTATATGAGTGGAACTATAAGAAGCAGCTTCTTAAGATTCAAGCTGATAGACACGAGGAGCGCACGTGGGATGACATTGAGGATGACCTTTTCAGCGAGGATTTTCTCCTTCCAAGACCTCTTTTGAAAGCGATTACTTCCCCCGAGCGGGCAGTGTTGCTAATTGACGAGGTTGATAAGTCAGATGTGGAGTTCGAGGCTTTCCTCCTAGAGGTTTTAAGCGATTTCCAGGTATCCATTCCGGAACTCGGAACAATAAAAGCAAGAGCGATTCCTTACGTCTTCATCACCTCCAACAGAACCAGAGACATTTCCGAAGCTTTGCGCAGGCGTTGTCTGTACCTATACATGGAATTCCCCTCGGCTGAAAGGGAGATCGAAATAGTCAGGTTGAAAGTTCCTGAGATTCGCGAGGAACTTGCCTCGAGTGTCGTTGCGGCCGTTAGGTATTTGAGGACAATGGACTTGAGAAAAGCGCCGAGCATCTCTGAGACAATCGATTGGGCAAGGGCGCTATGCGTTCTCGGATGCGAGGTTATAAGTGAGGAAGTGCTCGAGAACACATTGAGCCTTCTAATCAAAGAGCAGAAGGATTTGGCCAGGGTTGAGCCTGTTCTCAAAATAATTACGAGGCGCGCTTCAAGCTGATGAGTAAAAAGGGTGTCGAGGGCAAGGTAATCGAGTTTATAGGTGAGCTCAGAAAAGCGGGGGTGAATGTTACGGTTTCGGAGACCATTGATGCCGTGCGCGCCTGCGTCCACCTGAGTGATTTCGACCTTAGTGTTTTCAAGTTCGCTCTACGTTCGGTGTTGATAAAGAATGAGTCCGAGTTACCAATCTTTGATTCAGTCTTTAACTCATTTTTTATCGGTTTGCCGTTGCTTCCGGTTGATTCGGAAGGGAGTGGAGAAATTCATGCTCTTTCCCCGAATGAGTTCGCTTCTGAAATCAAACAAATTATCCGGCGAGCCCTGCTTGATGGCGATTCTGAGCTTTTGAGTAGCGCCGCTGAAACGCTTGCGATGTATGCGAGTAATGGCGCTTTCACAGCTCAGGGCGAAAGCGGAGCAATTTCCCTTTCGCGGGGTCCGGGCTACTATGTTTTTCGCGCTCTTGACCTTATTAATTTCAGAGAGATGGTCTCATCGTTGAGGGCTGAACTTGCGGAAGGAAAACGCGGAGGAGTGATGCCTCTGCAGATGAGGCTTGATGAGCTTGAATCAGGCGCGGAAATTTTCGAGCGCGAACTTGTACTGGAGGTCAGAAAAAGAGTTGCCCCGCGGTCTAAAAGGGATGATAACCGCGTGGATACAATTGAAAAGCAGCCATTGAGGATTGATGAGATAGAGTTCACGAGCGCTCGGACGGACCAGATAGAGGAAATGCGCCGTCTTCTTGCCGGCATTTCCAGAATGCTTGCGGCGAAAATCGCGAGGAAATACGCGAAAGGTACCGGCGGCAAAATCGATTTCAGAAACACCTTGAGGCACAGTGTTTCATACGGCGGCGCACCGTTCGATCTTAAGTTCAAGAAACGCAAGAGGTCCAAACCGGATTTGTATGTCCTGTGTGACATTTCAGGGTCGGTAAGAAACTTTAGCTCCTTCACGCTCCAGCTCGTTTTCAGCCTTCAAGCTCAGTTCCGCTCGGTCAGAAGTTTCGTGTTCATAGATCGGATCGATGAGGTCACGGAGACGTTCAGGCTGTGCGACGCCTCGGAGGCGATCGAAAGAGCCTACAGGGAATCCAGGGTTGTTGACGGGGACGGTCACAGCGATGTTGGAAGGGCTTTAGAGCAATTTGTTGAGGGGTTTTCGGACGAAATTTCCCCGCGTTCCACCGTTCTGATATTAAGCGATGCTCGAAATAACTCCAAGGACCCGCGCTTGGATGCTATGGAGAGGCTTAAAGAGAGAACGGCACGAATATACTGGCTCAATCCCGAGCCGCAAAGCAGGTGGGACACCGGCGATAGCTTGATGTCGGAATATGCGCCCTACTGCAAAAGCGTAAGGGAATGTCGTAACTTAAAGCAGCTTGCAGAGTTTGTGTCAAAACTATAGGGTTGACTAAAAAAGCGTTCTATACCTGGTTTGACACGGGTATTCGTCAAATGTAACATCGAGCCATAGGAGGGCGGTAGAAGAAGCGGAAAAGCACTAAAAGAAGAAGGAAGGGATATGGATGTTCGGACTTGGACCAACTGAACTGATAATAATTCTTGTCATAGCGCTGATAATCTTCGGACCTTCGAGACTGCCAAAAATCGGGCAGTCAATAGGTCAGGCCTTAAGGGCTTTCAGGGATTCCGCTTCAAAGGTCGAGGAAGAGGTTAAGAAAAGCCTCGAGGAATCTTCAATCGCAGAGACAAAGAAGGAATAACTCGGGATTTTGGAATAAGGGACGACCTTGGCGGAATACAGGATGACTTACCTCCAGCATCTGGAGGAGCTTAGAAGAAGAATCATAGTTTCATTCATCGCTCTTGCCTGCGGATTTGCGGTTTCCTGGTTTTTTGCCTGGGATATCCTTGATCTATTAAAAGGTCCAGCTGGCAACATAACTCTTCACTATTTAAAACCTATGGAACCTTTTTTGGTTCGATTCAAACTCGCGCTTTTCGGAGGACTTATCCTATCTTTCCCAGTGATAATATTCGAGGCGCTTGCGTTCGTTACCCCCGCGCTCAAGGCAAACGAGAAGAAATACACCATCATTGTTGTTTCTATGGTGCTCGTTTTCTTTTGCGGGGGTGTTGTTTTCGGTTACAAGTACATCATGCCAGTTGGGCTGAAGTGGCTTTTTGACCTTGCCGGCACTGAGATGAAAGCGGTCCTTTCCGCCGGCGAATACGTTAGTTTCTGTGGTTGGTTCATACTTGCTTTCGGACTTTCCTTCGAGACGCCATTGGTGATTTGGATGCTCGTCGCTATGGGGGTGATGACACCCGAGCAGTTGCAGAGGCATTGGAGAGCTGCAGTGATGGTCATATGTGTTTTCGCGGCTATCGTGACACCCGATTGGAGCCCTGTCACGATGGTTTTGGTTGCGATTCCCATGATTCTGCTTTATTTGATAAGCCTCGGACTGGCTCGTTTTTCCGCGAGAAGAAAGATAGTCTCAAGCGAGCCCGCTTCAGGGACTTAAGCCATTGGGCCCTTCTTGTTTTTCCGGCAGCCAAACACTACATTGAGGATTTGAATCGCAGTGCTTGCGCATTCTTCCTCATTTTCGCACCAGGCTATCTTGGCATTGCCGTTCAGCGCTACCAGCGCTTCAAAGATGTTTTGATTTCCTCGTTTATCAACAAAAGCGTTACCGTTTATGCAGATAAGGTCTGCTATGCGGACCACGCTTAATGCCGATTCTTTAAACTCACTCGGGTTAGCGCCGGCAATGAAAACAGTGAAATCTGAGCGAATGAGAGGAATAGCACTGTTACTTTCTATTAAAACGGTTTCACAATCTTTGCACAGGGAATTGAGGCTTCCAATAGCGTGGGGCATGTTAGCCCCTATCGTGTCGATCCAGATGACCCTTTTCGCACCCGCCGCGACGTAGCGGGCGGTATCGGTTCCTGGTTGCCGAATGATATCCGGATCTTCTATTATTTCTCGGTCTGGGAAATAGTGTTCTCCGGCGCTTACCTTCACGGCGCAGTCGATTTTAAGCGCTTGGATTAGACGAGACGCGACCCTGGTCTTCCCGGATTTTTTGGAAGAACCCCCGACCGCGATAACGAATAAGTCAGCTTCTTTTGGGAATACGCTCATCTTCTTAATCTAATAGTCGTGGTGCCCCATTGTTATCCTTACAAGAATTTCCTTACAGGAGACTTGTTGTGTCGTTAAGAATATCAGAGATTCTCGTTTAGGCTTGAGTCTTGAAAGTACCCTGACGTCCTTACGGTGTCGGTATGCAATTACTATCAACCATCAAAAAATGAAAATAACACAATGGCGGAGGTGCGTAAGAATCGAACTTACCTGGCGCCGGTCAAGACGCCACAACGGTTTTGAAGACCGCGCCGCCCACCAGGACGGATACACCTCCGCTTACATAGAATAAAGTATAAACCAATTCTTATCTCAGTTTTCTGGCATCCCCGATTCTCACGGTAATCTTTTCCCTGTCCATGTAATCGAGGAGCGGCAACGCATATTTCCTTGTTGTACCTAAAAGCTTTCTAAACTCGCTAACGGTAATGCCTTTGTCGCCCGCGGCGTTTTTCAAAACAGAGATCGCCATTTGAACCGCTTCGGAGGAGAAATAAATCTCGTGTGAGACTTTGACGAGCTTTCTTTCCCTTACCGCTTCATCAAGCAGGTCAATTATGTGGCTTTTTTGAAAACCGGTTTTTTCCGATATTTCCTTTATGTCGGGAGGCGAAAACATTGCCTGAGATATTTCTGAGCAGATTGTATCAAGGAGTTCTTTGTCTTTGCTCTCTAATCCCGTGCTGAAGCCGGGTTTTCGCGCGAGATTTCCCGAGATTTCAACTATATTTTTTCTGACAAGCAGTTCTGTCAAAGCGTCGCAGACTGAAGGCTTTTCCCCAACAAATACCTTTTTTCTGAAGGTCTCAAGCGGCATACCGCCTGATATAGGCTTTTGCTTGTGGTATTCTTCAAGAGTTTTTGTTGCCCGCTCAATTACTGAGTCCAGCGTGCCTCTTGAAATGAAAAGGGTTGCGGGGCTGATGGTGTTCATATTTGAACCGGGATGCTTTAAGGCGCGCTCTTGCGGTGTGGAAGCTGATCCCTTGCTCTTTAAGATAATTACCTCACCCTCTTTTAAACATTTTTCCATGCCTTCGGCTATGAGCTTAGCCGGAAATCCAGATTCGCGCGTGATTTGGGGAATCGTTGAGGGTTTTCCAATACGATTCAGAGAAATGAGAACGACATCGGCGGGGTTGCGTTTCTCTAATTTGTGAAACGTGTCAAGCGCTTTCGGGTCTTTAGATTTATGTTTAGGGGGATGCGGGTCAATGATGATTCCGCCCCCGATTGTGGTGACGGGTGAATAACTTCGCAAAACGAACCTATCGCCTGAAAGGCATGCCGCATTATTTTCAAGCCTTAACTGCACTGGAAGGTTTTCACCTGGCTTTATCTCATCTGACTCTATAGGGTAAATCCTTCCGAGAATTTCTCTTGTCCCGTGATGGAACCTGAGCCTGGTTCCTCTTTTTATCGGTTTTTGCCAGTCTGGCAGTATTTTCACGCGCGCGTCGAGCATGTATGTCGGTTTCAATAATCCAGGCGCGGCAAGTACATCTCCTCTGGATAGCATTTCCTTTGGGATGCCGGGAATGTTGATCGCGACTCTTTCACCCGCGTAAGCCTCGTCTCTCGTCTTGCCGTGAACCTGTAAACTTCTAACTCTCACCTCTATTCCATGCGGCAAAACCTCAAGTCTATCGCCCCCTTTAATTGTTCCGCTCCAGAGCGTCCCGGTGACGACGGTTCCAGCGCCCTTGATGGTGAAAGACCTGTCGATGGGTATTCTCGGGGGTCGAGACCTGTCTTTTGTCTTTATTCTGGATGTAGCGTCTGCAAGTTCCTCTTTTAAGCGCTCCATTCCCGCGCCGGTTATTGCGGAAACGGGAACGATGGGTGAGTCTTCGAAGGGTCTTCCCTTTACAAGCTCCCTGATATCCTGGATGACAAGCTCAACCATTTCTTCGTCGACAAGATCTATTTTTGTAATGGTGAATATAGCATCAGTGACTCCGAGAAACTCGAGTATCGCAAGATGTTCTTTTGTCTGGGGCATGACACTGTCGTCTGCCGCGACCACCACTAAGGCAAGGTCAACGCCCGTTGATCCAGCCATCATGTTTCGTATGAAGTTCTCATGTCCCGGAACGTCAACTATTCCTGTTTTCGAGCCGTCCGGAAGAACAAAATGGGCAAACCCGAGGTCTATTGAGATTCCTCGCTCTTTTTCCTCCGGGAGCCTGTCGGTGTCAATCCCGGTCAGGGCTTTTACCAGAACAGTTTTGCCGTGGTCTATGTGCCCCGCTGTTCCTATGATGAAAGTCTTGTCCATCTTTAAAAATTGTAATCCGGCTCACGCTCACGGGGAGCTTAAGCGCTGGCTCTCCTATCGAGCGCTTTTAGAGCTTCCGCGATTTTCCCTACTTCCTCGTCTGTCACCGTTCTCATATCGAGAAGCAAAGAGTTTTCCCTTATTCTCGAAATAATTGGCGGATTGAATGAAATTAAGAAATTTTCAACTGCCGTGACGGAGAGAGATTTGTGTTTGACGGCAACGGTATAGGTCGGGATTTCAGCAAGTGGAAGGGAACCTCCACCGGGACGCGATTTATCCGGGGCTGTGGAATACTCGATATTGTGTATTTCCATTTTATCAAGTGTGCGCTTAAGCTTTAGAGCGCGTCTTCTGACTTTTTCCGTATCTTCCGTGAGCATCCCAAGAATTGGAATTGTCTTATAGGGGTTGGGAGAATACAGGTATTCGCGAAGTGTTGCTTCCAAAGCCGCCAGTATCATCTTGTCAATCCTTACGGCTCTTGCAAGCGGATTCCTTCTTATCCTTTCAACATAGACCGAATTGCCAGCGATAATGCCGGCCTGCGGGCCACCCAGCAGCTTGTCGGCGCTCATCGTGACAAGGCTCGCCCCTTGGGCGATGACCTGTCTGGGAGTGGGCTCATCCTTAAGACCGAAACTTGAAAGATCAACCAGCGCGCCCGAACCGAGGTCCTCCACGACGAGGAGGCCGTATTCTTTTCCGAGGCGGGCAAGTTCACCTATGCTGACTTCTTCAGTAAAGCCGACTATTCTGTAGTTGCTTTTGTGCACTTTCATTAGCAGCGCGGTTCTTTCCGTAATCGCGTTCGCGTAGTCGGCGATCCTCGTGCGGTTAGTTGTTCCTACTTCCACAAGAACAGCTCCGCTCTCTCTCATAATATCGGGAAGCCTGAATGACTCGCCGATTTCAATCAGTTCGCCTCTTGAGATGATGACCTCTTTATCTTTGGCAAGGGTGGAAAGCACGATAAGAACGGCGGCAGCGTTGTTGTTGACCACGAAGGCTGACTCCGCGCCGCAGATTTCGCGCAGAATTGGCTCTATATGCTGTTGTCTGGATCGCCTTTCTCCTTTCAGCAAGTCGTATTCCAGATTGCAGTAGCCTTCCGAAACGCGGGAGACAGCTTCGATTGCCCGGGGGGAAAGCGGGGCTCTTCCCAGATTGGTGTGGAGTATCGTGCCTGTTGCGTTTACGACTTTCCTTAACGAAGGCTCAACTGTTCGCAAGACCCTTTCAATAACCTTTTCAGCCAACAGGTTTATTTCAGCGACGGGGGGATTTGTTCCGCTATTCAGCGAATTGATGATAGTTTCTCTCGCTTCCCGCAAGACCTCTCTTGCCGATTTGACAATAAGGTCTCTTGAGATGTCCTTCAGGTATTTAGTCCCAGCGATAGATTCCACAAGTTCATTGACCTGTGGAAGCGCTCTTAAAGCGATGTTTTTGGCGTCCTCTCGTTTTCGCATCGTGAAAAAATTATATGGAAAGAATTTTATCCGCCGCAATCAAAAGGGAGAGAATCTCATACATGTTACCTATTTTTCCAACTTTAAGTTTTTCCCCAAGACCGTAGAAATCAAGACAGGTTCCGCAACAGATTATCTCCACTCCTTTTTGTTCCAGTGCTTTTAAATGTTCAACGGTATCTTCATTTTCTGTAGCGAGCCTAACGCCTGTGTTCATAAGCACAATTTTTTCGGGTGGATCATCGATTTCTGTGCAGGCAAACAAAAACGATTTCATGAGAGTGTCTGAAAGCCTCTTGTCCCCCGTTCCCAGTTCATCCGTTTTTATGAAGATAACCGTGCTCTTTTTGGTTTCGTTTAGGCTTGCGCTCTTGGTTGTTTCCATTGTTTCAGAGGAGGAAGAAGGAGGTATGATCTTGATAAGAAAGCAGTTTTCGTGATCACTTACTTCAACATCGCATCCTCTAGATTTCGCGAAGCGGGAAACATTTTCCCTTGCTGCTTCATTGTCCACAAGGACGTTGAAAGGCTTATTCGTTTCGGCGAGTTTTTCTTTTGTCAGGATTACCGGTCTGGGGCAGGCAAGACCGCGGGCATCAATGTCAATAAGCATATGCTCTTACCCCCCTTTCAAATGCATCTTTCCCGGAGGACCATCAAGGACAATCCCAATGGCTTTCGCTTCAGGGGAATCGCTTTCCTTAAGCCGGGAAAGCGCAGTTTCCGCATTTTCCTCGGGGATTGTGGCAAGAAGCCCCCCGGATGTCTGTGGGTCGTTGAAGAGGTCCAGAAGTATCTGATCGATTTCTTCTTCGGGATGGGTGAATTCCGCGCAATAGTCTCTGTTTCTGAAGAGTCCCGCCGGTAGCATTCCTTCCTCTGCGAGACTGAGCGCTTTTTCGAAAACGGGAATCTCTTTAAGCCATATTTCTGCGGACACATTACTCGCTTTTAAAAGTTCGAGCATGTGGCCTGAAAGCCCAAAACCGGTAACATCCGTGCAGGCGGTCACGCCGGATGTTTTAAGTATCTCTGAGGCGTTACGGTTTAGCCTGCACATCGAATCTATAGCTTCTTTTATCTCATCCTCGGTTTGAAATCCGGCTTTGAGTGCGGTCGTGAGTATCCCGGTGCCGAGTGGTTTGGTGAGTATAATTATGTCCCCTGGCTTGGCCCCTTCTATTTTCATGAGTTCGTCAGGGCGTGAGATTCCCGTCACTGAAAGACCGTATTTCGGCACTTCGTCGTCTATTGTGTGTCCGCCAACGATGAGCGCGTCCGCCTCTTTTACTTTCTCGTATCCACCTATGAGAATCTCAAAGAGGATGTCAAGGGAAATTTCACAGGGAAAAGCGACAATGTTCAGCGCAATAAGCGGACGCCCACCTTTCGCGTATATATCGCTTAAAGCGTTAGCTGCGGCAATGTTTCCGTATAGGCGTGGTGAATCCACTATGGGTGGAAAAAAATCGAGCGTTTGTATAATGACCAGGTCATCCCTCAGCTTGTAGATTGCCGCATCCTCTTTGCCGCTCATTGAGGAAAGCAGCATTGGATGAGCGGTCTGTGGCATGCGCGATAGCAATTCATCGAGATCACACGGACCCATTTTGGCTGCTCACCCAGCCCCTTTTGAATATTCAGTAAGTCTTTTGATATTGTCCAAGCTTAACCCCCTTCGTGGCGCCGTTTTCTTGATTGGATAGGGGCGAGCAACATGAGTTCGGAATGGAAAAATAATTCAAAAAGCGACTCAAACCCCGTTTTTTGAGAATCATTATATAATCATAAGCGTTTCTGTGTCTGAACTCTTATTATCCCATGAGTGTTTACCGTAAAGCCTGTGTAGGCGTTCATATAGGATAAATGCTTTCAGGTTATTGCGAGCGATGTTTGGTTTCCATAAAGGGATATGTTGTATCATTCTGCGCAAATACTATGTTGTTTGGATTTCCAAAATGGATATGTCAAATAATTTTCCACAGGTGAAATTCTCGTAGGGGAATATCCGCCGGACACGGCGTTTTCGATTTAGGTTTCAATTGCGACGGGAGGGTTGAAAACCATGAACAGCGGAAAGAAAACTGGTTTTCAACCAAAGACGAGACAGTTGAGAAGAACATCCGGCCTGAAATCCTTCCTCAAAACCATTAGCGGAATTGCCATCACGCTTTTCTGCGCTGTTTCGGTCATCGCTGTGGGGTTTCTTCTCGTCTGGATCACGCATTTGATCTTTGGTTGAGATATTACTTTTTTAGGTTGTGTTGGGCAAGCGGGTAGTCCATGCAGAAAAGGTCTGACATAAAGACAATCTTCGAAAACGTAGGGAAGGTAACCCTCGGGCTCGGCGCCGCGATGCTGATTCCTTTTGTTCTGTCTGTTGCGCTCGCTGAATGGAAACCTGCTTTTGACATCGGGGTAGGGATTCTATCATGCATTGCTTTCTGGTTGGTTACGGCCCTGACGTGCAAGACAGATTCAAATTCTACCTGGGTTGTGGGTATGCCGACGGTCGCCCTTTCATGGTTGGTGGCGATGATTTTCGGGGCGATTCCTCTTTACCTTTCAGGCCATTTCGACTCATTTCTTGATGCCTCGTTTGACTGTATGAGCGGTCTTACCACCACCGGGCTAACGGTTATCCAGGATTTAGACCATATCCCTTACGGGATCAACCTCTGGCGGCATTTGATCATGTTTCTCGGTGGGCAGGGTATCGTGGTAATCGTTCTTGCGTTGTTTGTTCCAGGCGCTTATTGGGCTGCGGACATGTACAGGGGAGAGGGAAGAGAAGACCATATATTCCCAAATATAATTTCAACCGCGCGATTTATATGGTTAGTTAGTTTCGTATATTTGGTTATAGGGACACTGATTTTGTGGATTACATCGCTGAAAGCGGGAATGCCCCCCGCGAAAGGTCTTTTTGACTCTGTCTGTGTTTTCATGGCTGGTTATGACACGGGTGGTTTTACCCCCCGGTCTCAGGGAATAATCTTTTACCATAGTGTCTGGTTTGAATGCGCCACGATGATTACGATGATTCTTGGCATGATCAACTTCGGTGTTCATCATGCTCTCTGGCGCGGAAAAAAGAGCGAATTTTACCGAAATACGGAAATGAAGTCGCTCGCCGTCACTTTATCATTAACGGTTTTCCTCGCCAGCGCCGGTCTGGCAATTTCGGGCGCATACCCTTCGGTGGTCGCGATGTTCAGGCGCGGATTTTACCAGATAATATCAGGTCATTCTGGCACCGGTTTTATGACGATATACGGTAGGCATTTCGTGTCAAAGTGGGGACCGCTCGCGCTTTTCGTAACGATAATCGCTATGGGACTCGGCGGCGCTTCCGGCTCCACCTCCGGCGGCATAAAAGCGATAAGGGTCGCCCTCACGTGCAGGTCAGTCCGGTGGGACGCGAAGAAACTTCTTTCCCCACCCGACGCTGTGATCATTCATAAATATCACAACTTGCGTGATATTGTGGTCACCGAACGTCTGCTTCGAGGCGTCCTCCTCGTTACGCTCTGCTACATTCTCACCTATTTGGGCGGGGCTTTAATTTTGACATTTTATGGGTATCCACTCTCGCTTTCAATTTTCGAATCAACGAGCGCTTGTGCGAATGTTGGACTTACATGTGGAATCACGTCGCATACGATGCCCGCAGTCGCAAAGGTTACCTTTATCCTGCAGATGTGGATGGGAAGACTTGAGTTTATATCTGTGTTCACGCTCATCGGATATCTCTTAAAGATGCCCTGGAGGGATTAAAGTGTTTTCAAGGGGATGTTTGGAAAGGCGTTTCCGCATGAATAATTTGAAATGGTTTTTTCATATATTTATTTTTTCCGGAGCGTTATTTCTTGCGTTAACACCCATGACTTGTAACTCGTTTTGTTTGGCTGAAAGCCAGAAGAGAACCTCCGGTTCATTTAATAATAGAGTCAGGAGCACAGACCTGATTGAGAACTCTGGTAAATACAATGGCAGGATTGTCATCTACGAAGGTGAGGTGATTGACCCTATTTTATTTGTCGGTGATAAGGCATGGATCGCAGTAAACGATGACCATTATTCAAAGAAGCACCGTCGAATATATGAAGAATTGAGAGGAGGAAACAGCGGAATCCCGGTGCTTGTTGATAGATCTTACGCCGAGCGGATCCGGTTCACCGGTTCATATGATGCCTCGGGTGATCGAATAAGGGTAACCGGCGTCTTTCACGAATCCAACCCCGGATACGGGGGCGAACTCATGATTGAGGCTTCGAGCGTGGAATGGATAAAAGAGGGTCATAAGATAGAAAAGCACTCATTCGGGCGGACTCCAATTGTCTTCGCTGCGCTTTTCATACTGACCGCGTATTTGCTGATATTGTGGCTACGCGAAAGAAGGAGAGCGGAAAGAACGGAGATTTGAAGTATGAGTCCTGAGAGTTATGAACTTTCGGGACAAAAGAGGTTTAAAAAGAGCCTTTTGCTGTCATTTTCCCTATCTTTGGGCACGCTCATCAATGGGGCAAATTTTTTTCATGTGGTATAGACTTTTTACGCCCAGTGGCATTTGAATTGAACCAGTGGAAATTGTTTACGGGAGGTATTATATGAAAAGACCCCCAAAAGAGAAGAATCATAGAAACGGCAGAGCGAGGATTTTCTTGACAGTAGCCATTCCCGTTTTTCTCCTTGCAAAGGCTATATTGGGGATCTTTCGGGCGCTCAAAGGATACTCGAAAGAGAAGGATGAGGGTTTTCCTTTTCAGAGGAGAGTTTCTTTCTATCAAAAGCACAAGAGAATAGTACAGACAGGTTCGGGCATTCCCATAAAGGTGAGCCTTTTCATTCCCATGGGGGAAGGCCCCTTTCCAGCCGTAATAATGGTTCACTCATGGGGACTATGGAGGATTCAATGCGATTTTCTTTACGCGCCGCTTTTTGCGCGAAATGGTTACGTGGTCATGACTTATGACTGCAGGGGTTGGGGCACCTCCGGCGGAGAGGTATCCTGTGCCGCACCGGACAGGGAAATCTGCGATCTCGAAGACCTGATCACCTGGTTGACCGAGCCTGATTCCGGGGTACCTGTTGATCCAGAGAGAATAGGCATCGCCGGGGTTTCTTACGGTGGAGGACACTCCTTCATGATTGCCACGCGGGACAGCAGGATAAAAGCGGCCGCCCCAATGAACGGTTGGACAGACCTCAATTTTTCGCTCATGCCAAACAACTGTTGGAAGGCGGTATGGAGCCTGTTGCTTTTCTTTACCGCCTTGTTTGGAATTAAGCTTAATCCAAAAAACGACCTTGTTCGGTGGCTTAAAGAGGTTGTTTCCAACCGCGATTTGAACGGGGTCAGAAACGAGCTTGAGGAAAGGTCTGTAGTGGGTTTGCATGAGCGCGTGAACTGCCCGGTATTTGTAGTACATTCCTGGAATGATGACCTTTTCGAGCCTAATCAAATACTTGATTTCTATTCCAAACTGGAGGTTCCCAAAAGACTGTTTATGACAAACGGCATTCACGGATTTGATGCGGGAAGAGGCACTCTGATAGTGCCGAATGATATTTGGAGTGAGGTGCTTGACTGGTTTGATTACTGGCTCAAAGGGGACGAATCCGCGGGAGAAAACAAGCCCGAGGTTATGTATTATTGTCCCTGGACAGGGGCGATGCAAAGCGCAGATTCATGGCCGCCGGATGGTGTTTCCGATTTCACTTACTACTTGAGAGGGTTTCAAGACGGTGCTCTTGTTAAGGGTAAGCTTCTGCACGATCCTCCGGACGGGGCGAAAGAGTCGGCTGAATTGATCATCAACAACACCGTTTTCAGTTTGCACACTTCTGGAATCCCGGTAATTCGAACCAGAGTTTTCAAAGGCGGACCTCTTCCCACTGTTCCGTTTTCACTTAAAGGGGACAGCGCCTCTTACACGTCTCATGCATTTTTGGAGGACACTGTGCTTCTGGGTATACCCCGCGTGAGTGTTTACGTCTCTTCCTCGTCGCATGAGTGCCAGTTGAACGCGTTTCTCTATGATTTGTCTCCGTCGGGTTTGGGCAGGCTTGTCACCCACGGATGCGTTATGAAAAGCGACATGGTTTCTCATGAAGCGACACGTCTTGATTTTTCGCTGATTGGATGCGCTCATCGGTTCAGGGCCGGGAACAGGATGAGGCTTTTGATAACCGCCTGTGACCCTCTTTTCGTGATGCCATCAAGGGTGCCGTCAAGGTACTTAATTCATCACACGAAAGAATATCCGTCTCAAGTTGTGTTACCCCTTATGCCTCAACCATGAAAGAAGGGTTGAAAAAATCGGTAATTAAGCGCGGTGATTCTTTGCGTTGAAAGATTTTCAAACTTGCTCGAGCAGCAGCGACCGCGCGTATCTTTGCTTTCCCCCGCGCCTATAAATTTGCAGTTTATTCGAGATTCTTATCTGGCGTAAGAGTGCCGTTTATTCGAGGTCAAAGAGGCGATTCTTTGCCCGAATAAGGATGAGGGAGAAGCTTGAAAAAAGGCGCTGTTGGTTATATTTTCAGATTCTGGTAGCGGTCTATTTTTGGATTGGCTGAAAGGATGATCAGATGGAGACTATCGAAGCAATCAAAACAAGAAGATGCGTAAGGGAATACACTGATGATCCGGTTTCCGATGAGCAGCTTGATTTGATGATCGAGGCTGCGAGATGGGCTCCATCAGGGCTGAACAACCAGCCGTGGAGATTCATGAAAATAACGGACAGGGAATTGATATCGAAGCTTTCTCAACTCACGCGGTACAGAGGTTTGATTGCGCGCGCTCCTGCTCTGATCGCCGTCTTTCTTGACCACAGCGAGATGTATGACCGCACCAAAGACGTTCAGTCTGTCGGAGCGGCGATTCAGAACATGCTCCTCGCGGCGCATGACGCGGGACTCGGGGCGTGCTGGGTGGGCGAGATATTGAATCGCAGAAGGGAGGTTGAGGAGCTTTTGAGGGTCTCTTCAGATCTTGAACTGATGGCGGTGGTTACCGTGGGTCATCCTGTCGAGAGGGAGCGCGCGGGAGTGAGGCACCCGTTTGAGCAGTTCATAATCTCACCTCCTTGAATAGCGAGTAATCTCTTGTGGACCCATTAGCGTAAAGGGGAAGTTTATGGCAGTATCGATTGTAAGCACAGATGATCCGGCTGATGTAAGGCGTGCGCTCAACCTGATAGGTGGAATTGACCGTTTCGTGAAATCGGGTGACCGGGTGGTTATAAAGCCTAACATTTGCGCCGGCAAGCCGAGTGATACCGGAGCTGTCACCGACCCGGCGGTGGTGCTCGAGGTTTGCAAGGTAGTATCGGAGTGTGGGGGGCAACCTGTCGTCTGCGAAAGCCCTATTTATCCTTTTCCCTCGTCCCGCGTTTTCAGGAGGGCGGGGTACGACGATTTTGAGAATAGGTATGGATACCCGCTACTCGATATTGACTCGTCTCCCTCCAAAAGGGTAAGGATCCCTGAAGGGGTCGCCATTGACCATGCGGTGATTTCAGAGGAAGTCTTGAAATGTGATGTTCTCATAAACGTGCCTGTGCTCAAGACCCATCTCCAGACAACAGTATCCCTCGGGCTTAAGAACCTTAAGGGAGTTGTGGTTGGTAAGCAGAAGCATTTGATCCACCTTTCGGGTCTGAATGAGGGGATAGTTGACTTGAATACGCTGGTGAAAAGTCACATTACCATTATTGACGGCATTATCGGGATGGAAGGCGGCGGGGGTCCCACGAACGGGAGGCCCGTTCGAATGAATGTCATAGTGGCTTCGGATAATGTTGTGGAGGCAGACTCGACAGGCGTGAGGATAATGGGGGGAGACCCTAAAGCAGTTGAACACATTCGCCTGGCGGCAGATAGGGGGCTCGGAGTGCTCGACGGCTTTGACATTTATGGAGCCGGGCTGGAAGCGGTTTCACGGAAGCTCGATTTGCCGAAGAGACCTGATTTCAATCGGATGCTTATAAGCGGCATGGCTATAAGAATATGGGATGCCTTCAGGAGACCAGCCATGAAGGTTTTACGGGGCGAGCAGGTTGAAAGGAGACCGAGGCTTGGAGAACTGGTGATTGACCATGACCTTTGCGATGGGTGCAGGTTGTGCTTAGAGGCTTGTCCCGTGGGGGCTCTCAGTTTCACGGAAAGATTGGAGTGCGATCGAAAGACATGTTTGCTTTGTTTTTGCTGCGCCGAGGTTTGCCCGAAGGGCGCGCTTTCAAAGGAGACTTGAAAAGATGGTTTCAGAAGATAAGTTTGATGAACTCTTCAAATACTGCCCCCAACCGGTTAAGGAAAGATATCTTTCATTCCCTGATTTAAAGCGTCATTACCAGGCTCTTCTGGAAGGGGAATTTGAGTATGTCGCTCTCGATTTCGAAACCACCGGATTAGATCCTGAAGCTGACGCGGTTATTGAGGTAGCTGCGCTGAAAGTGAAAGGCGGTGAGGTCCAGGATAGACTTTCTTCTCTTTTAAACCCGAAAGCGCCCATCCCGCCTATAATACGCAGCCTTACAGGTATTGACGATTCCATGGTCGAGGGTTCCCCCTCTCTCGAAGAATTCTTCCCGACCTTGAGAGATTTTATCGGCGGTCTTCCGGTTGTCGCCCATTCTGAACTTGAGAAATCTTTTCTCAATCGGGCGTTCCTCGAATACACGGGAGAATCTTTTAATAATCCATACATCGACACCCTGGACCTTGGAGTAATGCTCCTTCCCTTTCTCAAAAGTCATCGCTTGTCCGATCTATCTTTGATTTGGGGGATTGGCGGGGGCGTGGAACATAGAGCCCGGCCGGATACGGAACGCCTGGTGAAAGTTTTTGAGATACTTCAGAACGCCTTGTACAATATGCCCATTCCTTTTGTTGCAACCCTTGCAAGCCACGCTAAAGAGCAAAGTGGTCTTGCTTTTTTTCTTAACAGAGTTCTTGCTGAGCAACCCTCGGGGAAGAGGACACGCCTTGTCGACCTGTCTGAGTTGATACGGCCTGACTATAAGCTGCTTAAGGCATCGCCCTTAATCCCGTTGGCGGAAGAACCCTGGATAGACGAGTCCGAGATCTTTGATTTTTTCTCAAAAGATGGATTGCTTGCGCAGGTCGTTGAAGATTACGAGGAGCGCGACGAGCAGGTTAAGATGGCGCTCGCTGTTCGAGAAGCCATCCTCAACGATAAGTTTCTTCTCGTTGAAGCTGGCACTGGCACCGGCAAGTCTCTGGCTTATCTTTTTCCATCCGCCCTATGGGCGGTCTCTGCCGGGGAACGAGTTGTCGTTTCAACAAAGACTTTGAATCTTCAGGATCAGTTATACACGAAGGACCTTCCTTTGATTTCAGAGGCTTTACGCACGGGTGAGTTCAGGTACTCCATTCTAAAGGGTTACTCTAACTATGTTTGTCCAAGAAAAATTCAGAATATTATAAACGGGAAGCTCACCTTCGAGGACAAGCAGGTTGCGATTCTCGGTATGCTTCTTAACTGGCTGGCTGACGGAGGAAACGGAGACGTTTCCCTTTTAAACGTAAGCTACCTGCGCGGGCTTGATTTTTATATCCTTGCTGACTATCGCGATTGCTCCCAGGAGGGTTGTTTATACGCGAAAAAGGGGCTTTGTCCATACAGAAACGCTTTGGAACGCGCCAAACTATCCCATATCGTCGTGGTCAATCACTCCCTTCTGCTCACGGGAGCGGGCATCCAGTTCAGAAAGCTCGTGATTGATGAGGCTCATACACTTGAGGATGTCGCAACCGAGCAATTCGGCATTAGATTCTCCTATGATGAGGCGAAGCGGTTCTTAAGGTTCATACACCAACCTTTTGGGGGAGACGGCTTTTTAGGGGAACTCGAGGATAGAATAAAGTCACTTATCGATGACACTTCATTTAAAAAGGCAGTTCGGTTTATCAAAAGGGCTGAATTGGTGGCTGAAAGCTGTCATGTTTTGCTGGAAGATTTTTTTGTGATGCTAAGCAAATTTTCAAATGTCGATGAGGAAGAAACAGAGGAGATAAGGTTTTCCCCACAGAGAATAAATAGGGCTGATTTTGCTGGTCTTCTCTCCGCCGGCGATGAACTCTGCATAGCTTTGGAGGAACTTGCTGAGGTACTTTCCAATTTGCTTTCGTTGTTGTCTGGTCAAAAAGAACTGGCACCAGATCTGGAGTTTGTTCTGCAGGATCTGGAAGGGAAGATTGGGCATACGGCTGAAATGAAAGAAAACCTTGAAACAATCCTTCACTCCGAGGATGAAAATTTTGCTTTGTGGGCGGTGGTGTCAGGTTCCCTCGGGATCGAAAAGCAATCGATTCAGCGGTCGCCAATAAACGTTGGTCCCTCCCTGCGGGCGTTACTTTATGACAATTTGGATACGATTTGTATGACAAGCGCAACACTTGCTATTGGCGATTCATTTGAATTTTTTAGCAAGCGGTGCGGTCTTGATTTAATCGAAAAAGACCGGGTAAAAAAACTTGTGCTCGGCAGCTCGTTTGATTTTCACGAGCAAATGGAAATCCTCACTGTTGGCGACATGCCCGCTCCCGGTTCGCCCGATTATGAGGGTAAGCTTGCGGAGGTCATAGAAAAGGTACTTTTAGCTTCAGAGGGCGGAGCTCTTGTATTATTCACAAATAAGAAGTTAATGGTTGATACTTATAAAGCCATCGAGGCCGATGTTTACAAGGCGGGAATATCCCTTCTTTGCCAGATGCCGCGTTACTCGCGAAGGCGTCTTACCGAGGAGTTTATCGATAATCCAAAAGCCAGTCTTTTTGGCGCCGCGAGTTTCTGGGAGGGGGTAGACGCGAAAGGCGATACTCTTCGCCTGGTGATTCTGACCAGGATTCCATTCGAGAGTCCGGGCAGGGCTGTTTTTGAAGCTCGTTGCGAGAAGCTTAAAAGCGAAGGAAGAAATGATTTCATGGAATTGAGCTTGCCATTAGCCGCTTTAAGGCTTAAACAGGGTGTAGGTAGGTTGATAAGGACGAAAAACGACAAGGGACAAGTCCTTATTCTCGACAGCAGAGTTGAGAATAAATCGTACGGCAAGCTACTTCTTAATTCTCTACCGGGCGGTAAATTGCGCGAGGTATCGCTTAGGGAATTGACAGAGGCGATTGCCGAGTTCAAAGAAAGGTCCTAATCAAAGAAACGTGCTAATCGAGGATACGCACGGTCACGAGCCTCCTTCCGAAGGCGTATACTTCTTGGAGCGTGTCAAAGCAAAGGTCAATCCGGTTTCCTTTTATCGCGGATCCCGTATCACCCGCGATGGCGTATCCATATCCGTCAATGTAAAGCCTCGTTCCGAGCGGAATGACTCTTGGGTCGACAGCCACAACCCCTTTCTGGGCGCGCATGCCGGTTGCTGTGCCGTAGTCAAGACCTGGCTCAAGCGGGCAGTAAGCGGTCGCTATCATTGTCAGGACTTTTCTTCCTGCTGGTTTTGTCGAATCGACCTCGTTGAGTTCACGCATTTTTTGCTGTACCATTTGCGCGCTTGTTTCGACCGAGCTGTTGTTTCCGCCGGCTCTGGTCAGTATGGAGTTTCTTTCCTCTCTCTTTTTCTCGAGATTCTTGATCTTCTGGGTGACCTCTTCTTTTATGGTTTCGAGTTCTTTCGCGTACGTCTTCATCTCCGAGATGCTCTTTTTAAGCCTCGAAACCTCTTTCTTCATATCGCTCAATAGCCGCATGTCGTTTTGCATTATTTTCTTAGATAACTCGGCGAGGTTTAAATAATCGGTGACGTCATCGGCAGCAAGAATAATCATGAGCTCGTTTGTCCGGCCGTTAACATAGATGCTACGCGCCCTTTCCGCAAGCGCTTTCTTCTTGTTTTTTACTCTTGTCTTCAAGGTTTCCGCTCTTTCATTCGCGCCGCGTATTTTTTCTTGGAGGATATCCAGCTTGCTTTTCAGGGAAACGATTTTATTTCTTGCGTCTCTGATCTCGCAGTCGATTCTCACAATTTCATTGACTACCGCTCCAGGTCCGGAACTTGCGGCAGGTTCCGAAAAGACCGGGATGGAGCATGCAAGAAGAAACGCGAGAGAAACGGCAGCGGTAAGTGCGCCGCGCAGAAAAATGACGCGCAAAGAACCCATGGAGCCTTTTTTCTTTTGGCTCCATTTTAGAAAACCAGATAAGTTTGATATGTCCTTTCCATCCACAGCGGACGATATTTTATGAAATTTTGACAAAAGGGGCAAGTTCGTTGCTTCTTTGTGTCGGGATGAGCAATATCAAGGATTTGCAGAAATATTAGAATATACTGTTATCAAGTGATCTTTTATGGGACTGAAAGCGGTTTGTGTCTTTAAAAGATTTCCAGGACAGAGGTTTGACGTGGTCGATTTTAAATGTGAGAAGGTAAGAATTGCATATGCCAGGGGTGACATTGAGACCCTTTTGGAGCTTATAAGAAAGGGAACCCCTGAAGTACGCAGAGAAGCACTGTACGCTCTGGCGCAGTCGGGTTTTTCGGACGCGGGCATGGTTTTAAAAGAAATAGCGAAAAATAGATGGAACGAGCACCCCGAAACGAGGATCGTGGCGTTGCAAAGCCTGGAATCGCTCTCCGAAAAAGACGCGTACGCAGATTTCGTGGAGGATTTTATAACGGGTGAGAGCAGGATTGTTGAGAAAGCGGCGAGAAAAATACTTTCAAGAATCGACCCCGCGGGTTTCCCGAACAGGCTCGCAAGGCGAGGCTGCACCGATCATGGGGCGATGAACGTTTACGGAAGGTCCCGCTCGACTACCGCGATTCCTCTGATAAGGGATTTTCTTATGGATTGCGCCTCGAGGGGAGAGTTTACCGCGGGAGGAATATGGGGGAGAGTTTATGCGGGTCTAAGGGCCCTGGAAAAAATCGGGACGACGGAAGCTTTTGAAACAATCTCCCTATTTACTGATGCAGCGATGAGTCACGGGCAACCAGACGAGAAATCGATTGCCTTTCAAAGGTATTTGAAGGTTCTTGATGCTGCCAGGTTCGCGATGGAGAAAAGGAGAGCGGATGGCTTTTGAATCAGTCGAGGAGTTGAATTTTGCTCAAGTGATATTTAAATCTTTGAGTCCCCGAATTGAGTCGGGAATTGATAAGAAGTATTGAGTTATGGCTTAAAGATCCCGTTTTTTGAGGTTTTGAGGTGGAAAATTGAAGTTCAACGGGGCAGTGCTTGAGACCGCCGAATGGATAGCTGAAAAGAGTCTATCCAGAGTCATCCTTTTGGTTGCGTCAATTTTTCTTTTGGTGATATTTGTTGGATTTTTTTCTTACTTAATAGGCCTGGAAATAGCCAACTCAAACGAGATTCCCCCTGGCGTGAGCGTTGCGGGCGTTGACGTCTCGAATTTGAGCAGGGAAGATGCGGTTGCCAAATGCCAGAGGGCGCTTGCTGAGGTCTCAGACAAACCCCTTACGATCAAAGTGGACGATGAGGAATACAAAATAACGCCTGCTGAAATTGGCCTAAGGCTTGATTTTGAGAAGATGGTGGGGGAGGCCTACAGGCGCGCCTGGAAGGTCAATTTTGCAGAGAGGCTATTTCGTAGATTGATAAACAGACCCAGGAAAATAGACGTATGGTTAATGGCTGTGAAAAATGACGATGCGCTTAAGGCGTTTGTCGAGCGTGCGCTCGCGCAGATAAACAGACCTCCCCAGAACGCTTACATTGACTTCACTTCAGGGGAACCTGTAATTGTTCCAGCCAAAGACGGAAGGTATGCGGAATTCGACCAGGTTTATGAGGCTGTCGGACACGCGATTTGCACCAAGGGAAGAACAGTACAGGTCATTGTCAAGAGAACGCCCGCGGAAATAAACGACAGTGTTTTCGGCAGATTTATCGTGATAAATCTTGCCGCTCACACCCTCACCCTGTACGAGAGAGAAAAACCGCTTGCGAGATATCCGGTAGCCTGCGGTTCAGCCGCTTATCCCTCACCCCCTGGTCAGTGGAAAATCGTTTCCAAGCAAAAGAACCCAGCTTGGCGCAACCCTGGTACGGCGTGGGCCGCCTCGATGCCTCCTTACATTCCCCCTGGTCCCGGAAACCCGCTCGGAACAAGGGCTCTGGCGCTTAACGCGTCTGGAGTTCTTATACACGGAACCCCCTCGCCATGGTCCATTGGAAGGTCGGTTTCACACGGCTGCATAAGAATGTACATGCGCGATGTAGAGGCCCTTTTTGAGATGGTCGAGGTGAACACGCCCGTTTACATCATAAAGTCAGCCGGAAATCCCGGATTTGACGTCACAAAAACGCCCCCCTGGATGAGGCCGGGGTAGACAGCTTTTGATTTTATTCGAATCACAAAAGCTTATCTATGTTTAACCGGACTCCAAGAGTTTTTCGTTGTAGGCCTGATTGCCGCATACTGCCTTAGAAGGGATAAATAATGCAATCGTTTTCTCCCTGTCTTATAATCAATCGGAATTTTATGTCCGCGGAAGTAGGAAGAGGCTCCACCTGTTGGAAGCCTGCGGTAGGGTTTATGAGTGTTCGTTTGTTTTTCTAAAAAGGAGGTATTAATTGTCGACTATTAACAGGAAATTGCTACGAGCGCTTGCCTTCGGTCTTGCCCCAACTATATTCCCCGTCTCCGCTATGGTTTCGCATGCGATAGACCTGAAAGCAAAAGAGCAAAAATATCGCAGAGAGAGGTTATTCTCAGGCGAAAGGTATCCCTATGTGGCAGCGAACGGAAACAAACCGAAATCCATGGCTGAAATCTTAGAGGAGCTCAGGTCTGTTCCCTTAAACTCGAACATGCTCGGAGGAATATCCTCGACTCTTGTTTTCAGCATGGCTGATGTTATCCCGATGATGCTCGAATGCCGCAAGTCAACCTGCGGCGTGGTTTATAAATATCCCAGTGAATTCGAGAGGGTGGTTATAAAATCTGAGGACGGGACACCTTTATGCGCAATGGTTGGCATCCATAAAGACGGACGCAAACGCCCCGCGCTTATTATGGTCCACGGGCTTTTCGGGAGCAAAAGCGTGTGGTTTTCTCAGCAAGTTGTCTTATCCGCATATTACGGCTGGGGTTACAACGTTATGGCTCTTGACTTGAGATTTTTCGGGGAGAGTAAGTTGTATTCGGATGCGCCGGGCACGGGCGGTTGGAAAGAGGGGCAGGATATTATTGCCGCTGCCAGATACATGAAATCTCTGCCGGAGGTAACGTCCGTTGCCGTGATGGGAGGTAGCTACGGCGGCGCTTCAGCGATGTGTGCCGCCTATCAGAGCGAACCCAGAGATTTGATTGACGGGGGTATCATCTCCTGGGGAGGGTACGGATATATGCCCGACCAGGTCAGATTCATAAGCACCCTTCCGAAACCAAGTGAGCCCTTTTTCACTTTCTATTTCTATTTCATGGGTTGTTTCACTCTCACCCTCGGGGGCAAAGTGCTGACGTTCAGGAATTTCGAGGAATACCTTAGAAAACATTCGGCCTCGTATTACGGCGTGGACGGAGATTTCATTCTCGAAAAAAGCAGCGCTGCGCTGCACTTCGATGAGGTCAAAACGCCGCTCTTTATAATAAACTCCCAAGACGACCCGATAATTCCAGCCTCTCAAGCAAAATTCATGGAGGAGCGCTCTCGGTCCAATCCCAATATTAAGGTCTGGCTTATGGAAAGAGGGGGTCACTGCGCGTTTTCTGTTGTTGACAGGCAGTGGATGAGCCGGGTGACCCGCGGGTTTTTCAACTACTGGGCAAAAACTTGATAAATTTTCGCTTGAGTGCTTTTTCAAACAAGCGCCGGGGCGCTTTGAATTGGTTGTAAACGAGGTTGGAGTTTGGAATTCTTAAAAGCCATCTTCTACCTGACAATATTTCCTGGACTTCTCACCTGCGTCTTTGGCGGAGTCTTTGTTTGTCTGATCTGGGGTTGGGCGAACCGCAGTATCAAAAAAAGGAGAAGATGTCAGAGCGGTCAATCGAGTACCTTCACTCTCGAAAGCTTGAAATCGGAAGCGCTCGACCACATTGGGCGGGGATCCGTATACTGGGTAGGGTCGTCTGTATGTTTCGCCGCTCTCTCCTGGGCTATGTGCATTACACTGGGTGTGCTTGATGGCGATATCTTTATTCTATACGCAATCATTCTCCTATACCTGGGCGCCTCTGCCCTCTCGATTCTGCTTTTGGGGTCCCGCTCGAAAATATCTGTGGCGACCGTAATTCGTGGTGTACCACCTTGCGTTCTGATTTCCTTGATCGGAGTCCTCGTGGTTGCCTACTTTACAACAGGTGAGCTTGCTTTGACAAAGATAAGATTGTGGCAGAATATAAACGGTCCGGTTCTTCTCTCCGCCGAGGGTGGGATTTTGCACATCATTGCCAGGGTTATGGTGTTTATCGCTTTTCTTTTGTCGGTTTGTCGGGTACTTGCGATGCAGCAAGGAAGCCGTTGTATCGCGGAGAACGGGGAAGTGTGTATGTCTCGGGATGAGCCCGAAGAAACTGACGTGCCCGATGTGCATAAACTGCTCCGGTTTTCTTTCCTGTTTCTTCTCGAGTTTTTGCTTCTCTCAGTCTTTCTGGGGCTGCCGCTTCGCCCGGAGCTGGATGCGGTTTTGAGGTTTGTGACTCTTCTGCCCTTGGTGCTTCTTACTTCGTCCATATCCGCATGTATTACAGACCAAGGAGCGAAAGCAGATTTTGCGATTGTAGGAACGGCTGTTGCGTTTGCCTCGTTTGGGATAATCTTGGTTTCGCTTGCTTGAGTCAATATAAAGGTGTAATCGGAAAAGGCAACAGAGCGTGAATTTTTCAGGGCACACGCGTTAGCATGAGCCTTATAACTTTAAAAGCCTCACACTATCTGTGAGCCCAGACTATTTTCACCCGATGTTAAGAGTCAGGAGGACCAATTTGACCTGGAATAATTCTGCCCTTCTGGTTGGTGTGGCGCTCTGCTTTGGCTTTTCGCTTGTTTTTTTGATAGCGGGGCGCTTTTCAAAACTTGAGGGGATGGCATCTATTGTCTATTTGCTTTCTTCGTGGGCGGTCTGCGGATTTCTTATATACGGTATGGCGGCTGGATACTTCCCAATCCGCATGGGCTATTTCTTCGTCGATCACTTGAGATTTCCGCCAATTCTGGCTCTCCTGTTTGGCGCTTCTGCCGGTGTTTCGCTTGCTGTTTTCGACAAAACAAAAACCAAAGCCCAAAGGGGAGCCTCGATTTCTATCCCTTTGGCCGCCGGACTTGCTATTCTCGCTTTAGCTTCACGCGAGATTTTTGCCCATTTGGTTTTTCTTTTTTCCTCTACCGTTGTTGCTGGTTTGTCGCTTGCGGGTTTTGACATTGTTCGAATCCGAATAATCGGAAGACCGTTTTCCTGGTGGGTCCTTGGTGATGCCCTTACAGCCGCTGGGGGTGTTTTAGGATTCCTCATGTTGCGGGAAAGCTCGGTCATGTACAGCCCACCTCTCTTGTCTGGAAGTGCAGTCCAAACAGGAATCGTCATCTTGCTAATGCTCTCAGGTGGGTTTATACGTCTTGGAGTTTTTCCATTTTATTCCTGGACGGGAAAACTGTTCGCTTATTCAGATCAAATATGGAGGGCATTCTTTCTCGGGTGTCTTAATATCTGCCTCGGAGGATTTCGTTTAATTGCGGCATGCGTAATGGTGGCGCGCCTGATAACTGTGGACTTGACGGCGATTATGGTCTTACTCGGTCTGGCCTCTGTTATTGTCGGGACGCTTCTTATGCTCACGGCACTTGATATGGGTCGCTTTGTATCCGGTATGTACTCTTCTTTCGCCGGCGCGCTGCTCGCGGGCGTTTCGCTCTTTTCGAGGGGCTCTTTTAACGGTGGTCTCTTTTTACTTTTCACCGCGCCGGCTTTGTTCTTTTGCTCCTTTGCATCACTCAGCAAAATTGAGCGGTTTTCAGGTTTTTCCCAAATCGGAAGGAACAAGTTAGGCATCTCCAATATGCCCGGATACTTCTTGTGCCTGGTAATCTGCGGTCTTTCGCTTGCGGGAATTCCCCCGACGGACGGTTTTATCTCGAGACTTTTACTGGTTGCATCTTCCCTGGCTCAATCATCTGGGGGATATCTTGGACTGGTCGCGTGCTTAGTTTTTATGGTCTCAATGGTTTGCGTGCTTCTGGCGTTTATACGGTTTCTTTATTTGACCTTTTCGATTGGTTTTAAACCTTCCGTTCATGCTGTAAAAAATGGATGGTCTCACCTCGGAAGTGCGGTCACTTCACTTACGGGAATTTCGCTGGTTTTCTTCGGGGTCTTTCCCCGAATGCTGTACCGCTACGTTATCTCTGAGGCGTCGAAGGCGATTTTTCCGCCTGGAAAGCAACTTCCTGCTGTCGTGTTCCGCCCTTTATCGTCCGTTTCAGAACAGGTGATAGGTCGACGTCTTTCAATGTCTTTTGACATCGCCGCAGTTGTTGCGGCGTTCGCACTGATCGGTTTGATTTGGTATTTCTCGTCTTCGAGACTGAAGGTACGTAAAATCTTTGAGTGAGTTTTGAGCGTCAGGTTAAAAAATAATTCGTCTGTTTTGAAAATAATAATGATGCGGGGTTCAGGTTATGTTCCGTTTTACTTTCCGCAAGCGCAAACAGCATATTGGAGGTAAGGGATGGAAAAGCAAAATCTTTTAAGCTTCGCAAGGGGTGAGGGGGAGCTTGACTTACTCATCGAAAACTGCATGCTCGTTAACGTCTTGTCCGGAACTATTCATCGGGCAAGCGTCGCGGTCAAGGATGGATTTATTGTAGGGCTTGAAAGCGTCGCGAAAGCGAAAAAGGTTATCGACCTTGAGGGCAGATATCTGGCTCCTGGCTTGATAGACGCTCACGTCCACCTTGAAAGCTCAATGGTGTCTGTTCCTCAATTCGCCAGAGCGGTTGTCCCGAGGGGTACTACCTGCGTTGTTACTGATTGCCATGAGATTGCAAACGTCATGGGCGTTGAGGGGGTCACCTACGTTTTAAGTCAATCCAAACTTGTTCCCTTGGATGTCTTTATCATGCTACCAAGCTGCGTCCCCGCCACACATCTTGAGACGAGCGGGGCTTCAATAGGCGTAGAAGAGTTGAGGGAGCTCGTCGATGAACCGGGCGTCATAGGGCTTGGGGAAGTGATGAATTACCCCGGGGTCATAAGTGGTGATCCAGGCATATTGTCCAAAATCGCGATGTTTGAAGGCAAACCCATTGACGGGCATGCGCCCGGTGTTCGCGGCAAGGATCTATCCGCCTACATACTTGCCGGTCCTGATTCTGACCACGAGTGCGTTGATCCGAAGGAGGCATGTGAAAAGGTCAAAAAAGGAATGTATGTTTTTATAAGGGAAGGTTCCGAAGCGCGAAACCTTGCTGATCTTATCGGCGCTGTTCTCTCCGGAGACTCGACGAGGTTCTGTCTTTGCACCGATGACCGCCATCCAGCTGACCTGCTGGAAAGGGGGCATATGGACTCTGTTGTTCGCTACGCGATTGAACTGGGTCTTCCCCCGGTGACTGCCATTCAGCTTGCGACAATCAATACCGCTTCGAGGTTTGGTTTGAATGATAGGGGCGCTATCGCCCCTGGTCGCATCGCTGACATGATCGTGCTTGATGACCTGGATAACATGGATGTCTCTATGGTCTTTAAGCGCGGTAAGCTTGTTGGCGCAGCGTATGAATCCGTATTTGAGCTTGAGTTTGAGTCCGTCGCCCCTGAGCCCAGTTTCCACGTGAAAGAGATTGAAGAATCAAGGCTCAAACTATTTGCTGAGGGCGGCTCGGCAAGGGCAATAAGGGTCGTTGGAGGTCAGGTCGTAACCGAAATAGACCTGATTGATGTCGTTAATGTTGGTGAAGAATTCCTTCCCGACACACAAGCGGATGTTCTCAAGATTGTGGTTATAGAAAGACACAAGGGTACGGGAAATATAGGTGTTGGACTTGTGAGAGGATTCGGGCTCAAGAAGGGAGCAATTGCCTCGAGCGTCGCGCACGATTCTCACAATATCATCGCGGTCGGAGCCTCCGATGAGGACATACTCTGCGCGGCAAAAAGGATTATTGAGCTCAAAGGGGGGCAGGTTGTGGCGGTGAATGGAGCCTGCCGTGCCGAACTGCCTTTGCCGATTGCCGGTCTTATGTCGGATATGCCTTTAGAGAACGTATCCAAAATTCAGGATGTTTTAAAAGAGGAAGCGGAATCGCTGGGCTGCTTACTGGAAAACCCATTTATGGCAATGAGTTTCCTTGCGCTTCCGGTAATACCGAGGCTAAAAATAACGGATATGGGATTAGTTGACGTGGACACTTTTTCTTTCGTACCGGTTTTCTTTTAAGAAAATTAAAAGAATCAATACTTCGTGTGAAACTCTCCAGGTTGACCCGAACGGTTAAATAACGAATTCGGAACCTGGATGCCCTGGTTTTTTGTGAAATGCGAAGTGCCACATTCTTCAGTCCGGCGGGAAGGCAAGGAGATCCTCCCTGCCAAGTTCCTTCAAAACATTTCTATAGTTCTCGTAGAATACTTTAAGATGCGGTAGCAGCTTCATGGCTTTTTGGATTGGACCCTTAGCTTTGATTTGTTTCCGTGTTAGCGCGGTCATTAAGTTCAGCTTCTGCATCCAGAAAAGATGGGCGGTGAATGCTTCCATGGACATCTCGAGGTTTGGTTTCAGGTCGCAGGGACCTGTATGGATTTCCACAGGGTCTTTCGTGCAGTCCACCGTAATTTCAGCGACGAAATCCGGACCCCAGCGCTCCTCGTCATGGTATTCAAAACGCACGATAAGGTCAGTTTCCCGCAGTTTCTTGGCGATGTCGGGGTTATTAAGGCTTCTTTCCGCGACTTTGGTTGCGATCTCATACATCTGTTCAGGAGTGACTTCTGGCCTGTCTTCCTTGTTGTATTTAGCCATCTGGGTCTCCTCTCTGATGCCGTGGTACCGCCTCAAGTCGTAAAATTTTATCACAGCCGGAGGTTTGATAATAAGTTTCTCCAAGTGAGGCGGTGCGCCTTTTAAGCCGCCAAAGGTTATATCATTATTCGCATGGAAGAAAAATATGTCGGAGAGCGTGGTCTTTAAGGCTGAAAATATTATGGGCAGTTGAGCTCGGGGCGATTGCTATGGGCACGTTTAGTGGTAAAGACAGAAGGGACGAATTTTTTGAAATTTCGCCCGATGATGTGGATATGTGGGTTAGACCTTCCACAATCAAATTCCCGAAGAAGAAAGTGAACATAAAACCCTTCCTGAGCGCTTTTGCCGTCAGTCTTCTTCTATGTGCCATCGTTGTTGTGGTCATCGTTCTGATTCCCTCTTCGACTGTGAGTGTCCCGAATGTGGTTCGTCTTAACCTTTCTGCGGCTATGGAAAGGATCCGGAAAGCTGGTCTTGAGCCGAGGCTTGAGGGATGGGTCAACAACTCCGTTCATGATGAGGGGACGGTGATTTCCCAGAGACCGCGTTCAGGGGCGCACACAAAGAAAGGGAGCACGGTTTTGATCGTGGCAAGCAAAGGTCCGGCAGAAACGGGAGAAGGGCAAACATTTTCAGGTTTGTCCGAACAGCCTGGAAGCACATCTGGCTTGGGTGGTTTCAAAAGAGGGAAGGTGTGTATCGACCCGGGGAAACAGGCCGCGCTCGGTAGCCTGCGTGGCGATTGGGTTGATCCGGGACTTTCGAGGAAGGAAATGCCCCAAGAAAGTGCGAACGGCGTTTCAACGGGAAAACCCGAGCATTTGCTAAACCTCGACATTTCCATGAGGTTGAAAGGGCTTCTTGAAAAAGACGGTTTCGAAGTGGTAATGACAAGGGAAACCGGCGCTGTTGAGCTCGGTGGTATTGATAGAGCTGAGATCGCCTCGCAGTCCAAAGCGGACCTTTTCGTAAGCATTCAAATGTCATCTTCTACAGACCCCAAACAGAAGGGTTGCATCATACTCTACCCGGAGCGAAACTCCTGGACGGAAGCTATATACTGGAAGAGCAAGAAAGCGGCTCTGATGATAGAAGAAGAATTCAGAAAGTATTCAGCCATAACTCCCGTGAGTCTCGAAAAGACCGGTCTGTTTTCAATTTTTAACTGGTCGAGCGTGCCGGTTGTATGCGTGAGAGTGGGTTTTATGACAAATACCCACGACGACGAAATCCTGGGGGATGAAAATTACAGGGCTAAAGTTGCAAAGTTGATTGAAAGCGGGATTGTGAGGTATTTTTCGACTCCGCAACGCCTGTGATCGCGTAACACGAGTGATTTCACTCGAAGCTTCAGGTGAAAGCTTCCCTTAAGTCCTTGATGGAGCCCTCATAGAGCGCCTGTATTATTTGCTTGAATGTCCCCGCGGCGTCATCGCCGAGGGAATCGTGTTTGAGTCTTTTGGAGTCATCCTCATAATCAATACCTATCAGGCCGAATCTCGGCTCGTAGGAACCCCACTCATAATTGTCGGTTATCGACCAGTGGAAGTATCCCTCGACTGCCGCCCCATCCTTGACCGCTTTGGCGAGCTCAAAAAGGTACGCTTTTAAAAACAGGGGTCTGGTCCATCCGTCTGCTCGCGGTACGGCGCGACCCCGCTTTACGCGGTTGCATATTCCGTTCTCGAATACGTGAATCGGTATTCCATCTTTTTCCGAATAAGCGTTCAAAAACGTTCTGAACGCCTGCGGGTTCTGGACCCATTCCCAGTGGTGGACATGGAATGAAGGTTTCAGTTCTTTGATTTCCTCGAAATGAGGAAGCCTGAGGTAATTGCCGAGAAAGGGGTCGTAGTAGTCTATCGCGATGATGTCTGTGAGACTCTCATACTCAGAGGAATACACCCTTTCTACAAGTCTTTGAAAACTTGAGATGCCGTGAAGCTTCTCAAGCACCCATTTAAAAACGGTTTCGAATGCCTTGGCGAAGAGGGCGCGCCCTCCTGCCGTTTTTTGTATTTCGCTTAGTTTGAGGTGAAAATCCTTAGATTTTGCGATGAGATACTCTTCCAGACGGGAAAGGGGAATGCCCCTGTATCTTGCGAGAAGAAGGTCGAAGAACATTTTGTCAAGCCAGTAGGCAAAGAAAGCAACACTTGCGTAAGTAACTCTGGGCTTTTCCCACTTCTCCTCTTTATAAATACGGTGGATTATCTCATAAGCGCTAATGTGCGCCTGGATCTGATTGGTGAAAGCCCTAAAGTAGGAATGGAGACCGCGGTTCGGTCCTGAGGGGAACTGACCCAAAAGATATGATGCGGAGGCAACAATATTAGGCTCGTTTGTGGATTCCCATATACCCACCGGCTCCTGAGCGAACTGGGAAATCAACATTTTGTTGATTGCACGCACGGTGAAGGCGACGTATTTTTCATAGAGCTCCAAATTGTCTTCGTGTAGCCACATGTCCGCGCCTATCCAGGCGGGATGGGTGAAATGATGCAGGGTGACCACAGGCTCCATCCCGAAATCTCTCACCGCAGCTATCATCGAGGCATAGTGTTTTACCGCATCATAATCGATCTCCGGAACGCTCAAGTCCCCTGGGCGTGTGGTGGGCTGGATCCTTGCCCATTCAACTCCGAGCCTGAAGTGGTTAAGACTGATTTCTCTGGATTTTTTATAATCCTCAGGGTGTCTCGTATAGAACCTCGTTGCGCCCCTTGTTGGCTCGGCTTTTCCGCTTCTTTCCCATTCATACCAATTGTTCAGCGGCTCATCTTTTCCGTTGTAACCACCTTCGGTTTGGTACGGGGAGTTGCCCACCCCCCAGATGAAGCCCTTGTGAAGCCTGAAGCCGTCGCCGAAGGTGCTGTCCACGTCTTCCTTTGTGATTTTGTAGTCTCGCATTGTTACCTCACGGTTCTTCTCATAACGATTTGGGACAAAGCCTTGTCGAGCGGAAGCGCTCCAATGCTAAGCTCCAAAAACATCCAAGACAGTCTTTAGAATATATCAGAATGGATTAGTGCTACAGGGCAAGCCTGAAAAATTGAATTAATGAGGTGTGGATTCGCTTCTTTTCTTCAAAAATGCTTCTTGGATGCTTGAATTTCCCCAGACAAAATCCCTTTAATTGTCTTTGCTCAATACCCCGTTTGAGGTTTAATGATTATTAAACCGTGTTACTCATTTTTCCCACTCCAAGCGAAAGAAAGGAGACTGAAATGAGCGGAGACAAAGAACTCAAATCCCAGGGAACATCAAGACCGGTAGTGATGTTTGTTTTCGCTCATCAGGATGATGAGGTTGGCTATTTCTGTCTTATCTCTCACCTTGTGAGAGACCGAACACCTTTGAAGATGATATGGATAACGGACGGCGCATATTCGGTGCCCGCTGAAGTGAGGCGAGAGGAAACGAAGACCGCGTTGGGGATGATAGGCCTAAGTACAGACGCGCTTGAGTTCTGGGACTACCCGGATGGTTCCTCTATAAAGTACGCTGTTGAGATTGTGGATAGGCTGACTGAGCGAATGTGTGAAATCTCACCTGTTGAGGTTTACGTGCCAGCATACGAAGGCGGACATCCCGATCATGATTTTGCCCATTTTGCCGCGGTTACGGCGGCTTCAAGGCTCGAAAAGCCTCCGATGGTTTTTGAGGCTCCCCTCTACAACAAATACAAATCCCTGTTCGTGTCGTTCAATCGTTTTATTCCCGCTCCCACCCCAACTATATACACGCCAATGGGGCGCGAGGACGTGGCGATGAAGGTCAGAGGCATGTTTAAGTACAAGAGTCAGTTCTGGATCACCACTTTCCCGCTGCTTATCTTTGGATGGCCGCGCCTTCTCGAGCGCGGGGAGCCATACAGGCGGGTACCTGAGCGCGATTACCGTAAACCGCCTCATGAAGGTAAGCTTTACTACGAAAGCTATCCGCTTGGCAAAATGCTTGGTGTTCGCTTCAGCGATTTCCGCAAAGCGGTTGAGGAAGTTTTGAAGGCAAGCAATTCTTGATATGTGAAGATTTCCGCTTATACTCGACGTTTTAAAAACGGGCGGATTCGGTTTTTACCGTGTTTGTGAGGTTCTAAGAGCGATTTTGCAGGGATTCTTTAGGCATGCGATTGTTGTGTTAAAAGGTCTGTGTTTTGTTCTTACTATACTTAACTTTTTACCCGGTGATTTATTTCCGGATTGACCCGAGATTGGTCAATGGGTTTAACAAATGTTAAGGGCGAGTGTCGCCCGGGTGCGGTCTATTGTATCTTCGGTGAGCGTTATTAACGTTAACGGTTCACCCTTATCTTTCCAGTTTCCAAAAGTTATCATTAAGCGTGGTGCATGAGTCTTCTTGCCAAGCTGACCTTTGGCGCTGAGGAGATTTCGCCGGAAAGGGAACGAAAAATGTCAGTGATAATTTTCAATGCTCTTTAAGGTATGGTTATTTCTTCGCAGAGATAAACGTCTTGCACCGCGTTTAATATTTCGACTCCTTCATCGAACGGCTTCTGAAACGCTTTTCTGCCGATTATCATGCCCATTCCGCCCGCCCGCTTGTTGATAACAGCCGTCCTTACCGCGTCTTTTAGGTCGTTTTTTCCTGATTCTCCGCCTGAATTAATCAGCCCGACTCTTCCGCAGTAGCAGTTTATGACCTGATAGCGCGCAAGGTCTATTGGATGTTCAGAGCAGAGAACATCGTACATTCTTTCGTCGAATTTGCCGAATTTAGCGTTTTTCCGGTTTATCGCCTCGTAGCCGCGGTTCTTGTCGGGTAGCTTTTGCTTTATGAGGTCGGCACCTATGGTCGCGCCCAAATGGTTTGCTTGACCTGTCAGGTCGGCGGCGGTCTCGTAGTTCACTCCATCGACGGTGAACGCCTCATTTCTAAGATAACACCAAAGGATTGTAGCCATTCCAAGTTCGTGTGCGAGCTGGAAAGCGTCGCTCACCTCCTCGATCTGACGTCTTGATTCGGGGGAGCCAAAATAGACTGTTGCCCCAATCGCTACCGCCCCGAGATCGAAACCCTGCTTGACGCACGCGAAAATGGTTTGGTCGTGCATATTTGGATAGGTCAGAAGCTCGTTATGATTGATTTTTAGTATGAAAGGGATTTTGTGCGCGTATTTCCTTGATACGCTGCTTAAAACCCCCAGCGTTGACGCAACGGCATTGCATCCGGCCTCTATTGCGAGCTTCACGATATTCTCGGGATCGAAATAGATCGGGTTTGGCGCAAAAGAAGCTCCCGCCGAATGCTCAACGCCTTGATCCACGGGAAGAATCACCACGTAGCCGGTGTCTTTTAACCTTCCGTGACCCATTATGGTTCCGAGGTTTCTAAGCACGGGTGCGGGTCTGTCTGAAACGCCGAGGATTCTGTCAATCCAATCGGGACCTGGAAGGTGGAGATTTTCTTTCGGTATTGTCGGAGATTCAAACCCAAGCAAGTATTTGGCATCCTCACCCAAAATTTCCTCAATATCTTCCGCTTGCATGGCACCCTCCAGTTAAGTGTTTCAAATGTTCAGCCCGGTTAAATAGCTCAGGATTATTTTATCTCCAAAGCGCGATTAATATCTCGAACGGTGGAGATTGAGTCCACAAGATTCTTTTATCCACAAGATTCTTTTAATACCACGCACTCAGCTGAAAATGCGCAATCATCAGGACGTTCGAAATGTTCGTGTGGCGGTGGGCGCTTGCGGATTTGAGCACCCTACACGCCATTGGGTGCGTTCTTAACGCCGGGAGGCTCAATTCAACGCTTTTCGGACACCCCACGCCCAAGTGGCGCGGTTTCCACCATCACCTGCGGTTTAGCCATTGATGACGAACACACCACGTCAATAGAGCGGTTACTCTCGAAACTCACAAAAATCCCCATACGCGTGAAATTTCGTACAGAGGAACGATTCGTTTCGTTAGTCTGTTTGGCAGATGCTCTCGCGCTGGGAACCACAGCGTTTCAGACCGCAGGTGAAATAAATTAGGTGGTGGGCGTTGACGGATTTGAACCGCCGACCTCTGCCGTGTGAAGGCAGCGCTCTCCCGCTGAGCTAAACGCCCGGTGATTTCAGGAAAATTATATCATAAGCACTAGCTAACGTTTCAAACGGGCAAGAGGGTCGTGGCTTGCCGAAACAGGGGAACAAATAAGGATTTGTGTCGAAGTATAAATGGATGAGATAGAACTTCCGGGAGGAGAATATTTATTTAATTTAACGTGGAAAGAGTTCTTAATTCTTGTTCGAGCCCCATATCACAACTGGGAAAAGAGTATGAAGGGAAGATCGTTTCTGCCGGCAAGCGACCGCGGTCGGAGCGTAAGCCATGAGGATAACATTGTTGCCCGTTCGGGAAAAGATAGCGCGTAGCGCACCGCTTTTTTTGTCGCTGTTCTTAACGTACCTTTTTCTTTGGACTCTGTGTGGCTGCGCTAAAGGGAAGCCATTATCCGAACCTCAGATAATGCTAAAGCTGCCCACCCCGGTGCGCATTGGTGAGGGAGCTTTTCCAAAGTTTTCGCCCGACGGAAAACTCATAGCTTTCACCCTCTGCGAGGAATTCCCCCGGGATGCTAACGGTATTTCTTATGAGATTTACACGATGAAGCCTGACGGAACCTGCCTTGAGTGTTTGACGGGAGGCAAGCCGGAGCTTGAGGGCACGCGCTGGAAGGGACAGTCTTTCTGGCACCCCAGCGGAGACTATATAACTTTCACGGCTGAGAACGCCCGATATCCACGCAAAGGGATTGGCACCACGGCAAGACCGGGACTGGGGCGCAATCACAACGTATGGATAATGACCAAGGATGGCAGAAAATTCTGGCAGATAACCGATTATCCGGAAAACTGGGGAGTGATAAGACCGAGTTTTTCGAAAGACGGTTCACTCCTTTTTTGGAACGAGGAATACTCCATGGAAAAATATCCCCAAGGTCGCCCCGAGGACCCGGATGACGATCCTGGCACTCCGGGATGGCAGGGTCACCCGGGATCATACTGGGGCTCGGAGAGTTTCCGTTACAGGAAGGGAGAGGAGTTTGGAGCCTGGAGGATGAGGATAGCGAAAATATCCTTTGAAAACGGCGAACCGAAAGCTTCCGATCTTTTGACAGTGGAGCTGCCCGAAGGATTTACTCTCATTGAAGGCGCCGGCTTCACGCCGTCCGGAGATTCCCTTATTTGCAGTTGCGTAAATCTCAAGGAAACGAAGGGCAAGGGTTTATGGGGGGATATCTGCACTGTGGAATTCTCGGGAAAAATCATCCGGCGCCTGACAAGAACGCCTTTCATACATGACGAGAACCCCGAGTTCTCGCCAGACGGGCGAAGAATAATATGGAACGCCTCGCAGGGGGACCCGGGCGAAGGCGAGGAGCTCTGGATTATGGATTCGGACGGGAAGAACAAGACAAGACTCACCCATTTTGCGAAACGTGGTTTCAAGGAATACGACCCCTGCGCGCGGCAGATCACGGAGTTCTCTTGGAACCCTGACGGGAAAAGCGTTATTTTTGGTCATGTGAGCTTGCCGGTTAGGGCAAAATCGCGGCTTCCATCCACGCTTTACCGGCTTGATTTGGTGAATGTTCTTCGGTTTTTAGACTCAAAGAAAAGCAAAAAGGTCAGATAAAGGGGGGGAGATGCGGTCTTTTTCATGATACTCGGGCATGATAAGAACGCATTCAGGAGGCCGGTCACATTAGTGGGTTATAGCCTGGACACTTAGAGATGTCGTGAAAGAAATTTTCTGGTTGGATGTCTAAAGTAGCACCTCAAGTTTGCCCGAATCTTTAGACCTTTCTCCCGAGTTTTGCCCAGAGAAAATGAACCAAGAGACAGGCGCCTGACCATCTATTGCACATGCCCTAAACCGGATTTTCTCTCCTCTTTTCGGCCAAACGGTTTCTCATCTATCTTTCATCTAATTGTTATCGCGAAAGCCAGCTTTGGTGTATCAGTGAGTTTTTTTCGCTCGTTTTATTGCATGCTTGTGGGCGAGATTCTCGACTGAGTCATCGAGCGCTTCGATATCCCGCCCGGGGTATGTCCTCTTGAGTGCTTTACGTATGAGAAAATCCGCTAGTTCGGGATTCTTTGGCAGGAGTGACCCATGCAGATATGTTCCAATTGCTCCGAGGTGAACGGCTCCTTCAGTCTTGTCCTCGCCGTTGTTTCCGTACCCTACGATGATTTCTCCGAGAGGACGCTCGTTTTTACCGAGATATGTTTTCCCGGAATGATTTTCGAATCCCACCACGGTCGTTTTGCGGCCATCAAGGCATGTCTCAACAAAGACATTGCCTATAAACCTCTTGCTGCCAGCGATGGTATAAGCATCAAAGACGCCAATTCCTGGAAGTTCCTCTCCTTCCGCGGGACGATAAAAATTCCCGAATAACTGGTAACCACCGCATATGACAAGCGCGCATGCGCCTTGCTCGATTTCGCGTCTGATAGTCTCTCCCTTTGTCTCATACAGATCGTGGCTCACCATTACTTGCTCTTTGTCCTGTCCTCCGCCCATGAAGAATATGTCGTATGCGCCGGGTTCAACTTTATCTCCGAGACCAAGGCTCTTGACCTCGACATCTATGCCTCTCCAAAGGCAGCGTTTAGCGAGCGCTATTACGTTACCCCTGTCCCCGTATATGTTCATTAGGTCAGGATAAAGATGGCAAATAACCAGTTTCATTCATTCCTCCCAGTAGGGAGTGACATACCCTTTTTTTGAAAGGATTCTGCGTGCTTCAAGCATTGCGGTATAAGTGGGAACGATATAGACAGTCTCGTTCTTTCCCGCGGTGCAAAGCAACCGCTCCATGGCGGTCCCGATTTCGGGTTCGATTGATAGACAATCAACGCCCGTGTCAGCGTATTTGACCCTTAACGCCATGTCCCACGCCCTTATTCCCGCGCAAATCACATTCGATAGCTTTCCTTTGAGGTTCTCAAAATCAACGTCCCATATCCATGAAACATCTCTTCCGTCCGCTATGTTGTCGTTCAGGGCAAAAACGACGTTCAATTTAGCATCAAGATTGCTCAGAGTCCTTATTACTTCGTTAAAGCCTGCCGGATTCTTAGCAAGAATCATGACGAGCTTTCTTCCCTCGATTTCAATAGACTCAACCCTTCCGAACGCCGCTTTGAATTTCTCGATTGAGTTGGTAATGACGCGAAGATCAACGCCGAGAGTAAGACATACAGCCGCAGCGCCGAGCGTATTATAAACGTTGTATAGCCCGGGGAGAGGAATTGAAATTTCGACCGCTCCTGCGGGAGTCTTTATCAGGCATTTCGAACCCTCGAAACTTTTCAGCTCAACGCTTTCGGCGGAAACATCCAGCGGGGGTCTTTTCGCTCCGCATTTTGGGCAACGGTAGTCACCCAGGTGTCCAAAAATGTGATATCTGTACTCGAGCCTGGTGTCGCAGTTCGAGCAGTGTTTGCTATCAGCTGCGTGTTCCAGTCCCTCAAGCGAATAAATATCTGTATTTATACCGAAGTGAATTACCCTGCATCTGAGGTTTGACCCAATTGATGAAACGAGAGGGTCATCGGCGTTGAGTATTACGGTAGAGCCGACCCCGAGTTTCTCAAGGGACATTTTTAATTTTTTCGCGAGTGTATCCAGTTCCCCGTAGCGGTCGAGCTGATCTCTGAAAAGATTGTTTATAAGCACGACGCGCGGGTTTGTCTCTTCTATCGCTTCGGGAAGTGTCGCTTCGTCCACCTCGAACAACCCGAGTTCCTTTGATCTTTTAAGTTCTCGTATTTTTTCCCGGACCAGCGCGGAGGCTATACCAGACAATAGGTTTGCCCCGGTTCTGTTATGGACGAAGGATATGTTAGCCCTCTTAAGCGTGGAAGCGATGAGCGCGGCGGTGGTTGTCTTGCCGTTTGTTCCGGTAACGAGGACACATCCAATGTTTAAACCCGAAACGACTTCCCGGACGAAATGCGGGCGGAAATACCTGATTATTTTTCCAGGCAAGGTTGTCCCGCCGCCCGCTTTAGTGGACCTGACGATACCACCGATTATTTTTCCAACAATCATCCATATTTTGGTTTTAGTCTTCATACAAAGGATATGTTATCCGAAATCGCGTTTTGGGGGCCAGGGCGGTAAACGGTTGCATCGCTTTTTTCAATTAGGGTTGAAACACGACCATGAAGATTTAAACTTAATGGATGGAGGACGCTTTTTTGATCCGGTGACGACGTTCAAAAAATTTGCTGGCGCGTTTAAGGAATCCAAACATGCTGTTCTTGCTTTGTGAGATGCTTTGAACAAATTGCTTCGTTTGCGGATCGATTTACATTGACTGAGGATTTCAAGATGGAAGAGAACAAGGAGCGCGAAAAGAAGTGCCCGCTCTGCGGAGCGCTGTTGGAGGGAGTCAGCGCGAGCGCGAGTGGAGACTACCGTTGCGGGCGCTGTGGCTCTACCGGGCGATATGAGGGAGAAAACCTGGTAGCGATTTTCATACCGAACTACTTTGCGCGTCTTGCTGAGCTTGAGAAAAGACATCGAGAACTTGTTGATGAAATTTATTTGGAGGGTCTCAAGGGAGAAGCAAGGGATAGAGACTACATCCAGAGGATGAACCTCGAGCGCCAGAGCGTGCTCGCGGAATATTCAATGCTTTCTTACTTCAGGGAATTTGTCGAGAAGTGGTAACAGCTTGCGCAAAGAGCTTACTTAGAAAAGAGAGCGGCGCCGCATTGTCTTTCTGTATCTTCGCATAGCATGTTTTCATTTCCTATTGCAAAGCATTTCAAGCTTTTTGCCGTGTTAACCGGCGTACTGACAACGTTTTTAAAGTCCACTATACATCCCGGATGAACTTGTTTGGCTCACGTGCGGCCGTCACTTGTGAGCATGAGAATTATTTGGGGAGGGGGAATTGAATTGAGAGCTTTTTTACTTTATATTTTGTTCCTGCGAGTCAATATATTTAGTAACACTTTGACTGCCAGACGGGTTTTCCACCGGGGGGTGGTTCAGGATGCGAAACTTCTATTCTCTAAATCCTCTGGAGCAGAAAGACGCATCCTTCAGAAGGCTTACCGACTACATCCGGAACGTTATTTATCCTTACCATCCATACTACCGCAAAGTTTTCAAAAAGGAGGGAATAAACCCTGACAGAATCAACAGGCCCGGAGACCTGAGAAAGATTCCGCTAACTTACAAAGAGGACTACAGGGAAGACCCCTTGGCATTCATTCTCCAGCCCCGCTTTCCTGGCAGGGAGGCTTTGTACGACACGGCGAAGATATCACCTTCCTTTCTTTTGAAATACCTCTTTCAGAGCCTGGTCAACTACCCGCGAGACTATGCAGCTTTATACAGAAAAAACTATCATGAAGGTTTTGCTTATCTTAAGATTGGCAGACGAATATCGCTTGAATGGATGCCAATTCACTTCCACGCCTCCGCCGGATCAACAGGGGACCCGACCCCTGCAGTTTACACATACAGGGACCTGCACGAGAATGTGAAAGAATCGGCGTCCGCGTTCTGGTGCGGAAAAGAGCTCACCTGGGACATGAGGGGATTCAATGTTTTTCCGGGCGCGCCCCATCTTGCGTTTTTCCAGGTAATTATGGGGAAATGGCTCGGAGGATCGAGCGGTTTTGACACTTTCGGAGGTAACGTAATTCCGACGGATAGACAGATCAGGCTATTTGCCGAAAACAAATTTGACGCAATAATCGCGATTCCTTCATACCTTGTTTATTGGCTTAGGATGGCTGCCCAGATGGTTGAGAGCGGCGAAGTGGACCCTCTCAACTCGCTTTTCATTGCGCTTGTGGCTGCTGAGCCGTTAACTGATTCGCTGAGGGGTTACATAAAGGAACTGGTGAGACGCGTGGGGGGAAGGGACGATTTCAAGCTCGTCCAGGGTTACGGAATGACTGAGATGAAGGTAGCCTTCTATGAATGCGCGGAGAAGAGCATGATTCATCTCAACCCAAAATTCTTCTACTGGGAAGTGCTCGATCCGGAAACTCTCGAGCCGGTCGTCGAGGGCGAGGAGGGCGTGCTCGTTTTCAGTCATATTGACTGGCGGGGCACCTCTTTTTTGAGATATTTCACCGGTGACCTCATTCGCGGAGGGGTTCGCTGGCAACGCTGCGAAAACTGCGGTCTTACATTCCCGATCATGTATCCGCCGATAATGCGTGCAAAAAAGGACTTTACCAAGATCAAGGGCACTCGCGTTTCCCTGATTGACCTGATTTCATCTGTCAGGGACGTGCCCGGGGTGTATCAATTCCAGGTTGTGCTTGATAAGGAGATTCCCGGAGACGAGTTCTCGAGAGACAAAGTCGTGGTGAGAATCGCAGTTGAGAAGGGGTATGAACCAGGTTCTGTCGCGGAATCAGTGAAGTCTTCCGTTAAAGGGACAACGGAAATAACGCCTGATGAGGTAATCATTGAGGATGATGCGGAAAAGCTTGAAAAGGAACTGTTTGAGAGGACGGGAATAAAGGCTGACTACGTTGTGGAGAAAAGACCCGTGCATTTATGAGTAACGATGAGCTCAAAGATTTATTAGCGTGAGTATGTGAGGTTTGAAAAAAGCTTGTAGGTGATGGCTATGGAAAGAGTTGCGGTGGTGGGAGTCGGAAACACCAGTTTCAAGGCGAGGCATATCGACAAGACTTTTCCACGGCTTGCATATGAAGCTTGTAAGATGGCGATGGAGGATGCCGGGGCGGGCAAAGAGGATATCGAAAGCGTTGTTTACAGCATTTACAATGACTTTTTCGAACATTGCGCAATGCCTGACCATCACATCCATTATCTTTTGGGATTCGCGAGAAAACCGGGCTCGAGAGTCACCACGGGGGGCGCGACCGGAGGATATTCCGTCAGGGCCGCGTTCGCTGAAGTCGCAAGCGGTCTGCATGATGTGGTGATGGTTGTCGGGGTTGAGAAGGTCGCTGACCTCGCTAACGTGATCGAGATGGTCAAGTCCATAACTTTCGCTGCGGACCCGTTTTTTGAGTACCAGCTTGGCGCTTCACCCGCAGGCTCTTACGGAGCTGCGATAAGGTGGCACATGGAAAACTATGGCACCACCGAGGAGGATATGGCAAGGGTTGTCGTGAAGAATAAGGGGAACGCAAGGCTCAACCCTGACGCTCAATCTCCCATAGAGCTGACCGTTAGTGACGTTCTAAAAAGCCCCATGGTGATTTATCCCTTGAAAATCCTGGACCACTGCCTGAACAGCGAGGGGGCGGCAGCGATAATCCTCGCGAGCGAAAAGGCAGCCAAGAGGTTCAGGAAAGACCCTGTTTGGATAACCGGCATCGGGGCGAGCACTGAGTCCGGAAGGCAGGCGGAAAGGGATTACTCGGACGCTTCTCTTTTCCCAGCCGTAAGGAATTCAGCCCTTTCGGCTTATCGGATGGCCGGGATTTCAGACCCCTCAGAGGCGATACACGTTGCCGAAGTGTATGACTCTTTCAGCGGCGTTGAGATATGCCTATATGAGGAACTCGGTTTTTGTTCTTGGGGTGAAGGGACAGCATTCTTAAAAGACGGGATGGCGGATATCGGGGGTAAAATTCCCGTGAATCCCTCCGGTGGGCTTATCGGATGTGAGCATGCGATTGGTGCGACAGGTATTTATCAGGTGGTGGAGGTCGTCAGGCATATCAGAGGAGAGGCCGGCGACAGGCAGGTATCCGGGGCGATGAGGGGTATTGCTCAAAGCATGGGTGGGGCGAGGGGCGCATATTCGGTTTGCATTGTACTGGAGGGGTGATAGGGATGCCGGAAGAAACGGATCTCAGGTTCAAACCGATTTCTTACAAGGATGATTTCGTTATCGTGCCCGACCGGTGGAAAGTTGATTTCATGGTATCGATGGGGGAATTGTCCGTTTTTTTCAGGGAACTAAAAGAGAACGCGAAATTAATGGGCACCCGCTGCCCAAAGTGCGGCTCTTTCTATTTCTGGCCTCGTTCCTGGTGTCATGATTGCTATGAGGATTGCCAGTGGGTTGAAGTGTCGCAGAAGGGAAGCGTTACAATGTTCAGCAGGGTCGACATCTCGCTTTCCGATTTACAAAAGGAGGTTCCGTTTTATCAGGGTGGGGTCCATCTGGATGGCGTGAGATACCCGATTGTCGCCCTTATTAAGAACGTTACGATGGATACGCTTCATAAAGGGATGAGGGTTAGGGCGGAATTTCTTCCACTTCAGGAGAGAACCGGCAGAATAAGGGATTTCTATTTTGTTCCTGATGTTTGAGATAAGTGGTATAAAGAAGCGATTAGGTAAGCATTAGGTATGGAAAGATAGAAGGAGGTCAACAGAATGGATTTCAGTTTGACTGAAGAGCAGAAACTATTCAAACAGCAGGTTATTGAGTTTGCCCAGAAAGAGATAATGCCTGGGGCCGCAGAAAGGGACGAGCAGGCGCGGTTTGACAGAGACGTATGGGACAAAGCTGCCGAGTTCGGACTGATGGGGCTTCCTTTCCCTGAGGAATACGGGGGAAGCGGAGCGAGCGTTTTCGACACCGTGCTTGCGGGCGAGGCTCTCGGGTATGGAAGCCTGGACGCGGGATTCTGCCTTTCATGGGGCGCTCATGTGACCATTGGCGGGGTACCGATATGGAAGCTCGGCACGGAGGAACAAAAGCGTAAGTATCTCCCCAAGATTGCGACCGGAGAATGGATTACAGGGCTGGGCTTGACCGAGCCGGAAGCTGGAAGCGACGCTGCCGGCATAAAAACGACAGCTGAGAAAAAAGATGGTTACTATGTTCTCAACGGCACAAAGACATTCATAACCAACGGTCCGATAGGAGATGTCTTCGTTGTTCTTGCGAAGACGAACAAAGAGAAAGGCGCCGCCGGAATAAGCGGGTTTATCGTGGAAAAGAGTTTCCCCGGTTTTTCCGTCGGAAAGGAAATACACAAGATGGGCAACAGGTCTTCACCCACCTCCGAGCTCATCTTCGACAATTGCGAAGTTCCCGCTGAAAATCTTTTAGGTGAGGAAAATAAAGGCTTTATGGATGTGGCACTTGCCACACTCGAGTGGGAGCGCTCCGTTATGCTTGCGCCCGCGATCGGGGGCATGGAGATTCAGCTTGAGACCTGCATCAAGTATGCTCGAGAGCGCAAGCAGTTCGGTCGTCCCATAGCGCATTTCCAAGCGATACAGTTCAAGCTTGCCGATATGAAGATGTGGCTCGAGACGGCGAGGTTGATAGTCTATAAGGTTGCTTGGAGCAAGGATCAAGGTATTATGGATCCAATGATGGCATCCCTTGCGAAACTTTACGTATCCGAAGTTTCAATGAAATCAGCCGAAGAGGCTGTTCAAATCCACGGCGGTTACGGCTACACGAAGGAATACCCTATAGAACGCGCCATTCGCGACGCTAAACTGGCGACGCTCGGGGGCGGGACGTCGGAGATTCAGCGCTGGATAATCGGCAGGATGCTCGTAGGTAAGGTCTGAGCATCTGGGCTTGTGCGGTTAAAGAGAAAAGATATATGCATTTTACTTGATCTGCTTGCAAGTCAAATTTAAGTTTCGCAGGTGATGGGCGCAACCATACGAGGGCATACGCTCATTTTCACTTGGCGTCTGTTTCTTTTGTCTCACCCACATTGTTTAATAATTAAAGTGCGGTGTAGGCAGTGCCTCTTTTTAGAGTGAGAAGACAGGAGCGACAAATTGGCGGAAGATAAAGCGACTAAAGCCGAGAGGCTGATAAATCTTATCGCTTGCCTTCTTGATTCGAAAAGACCCCTTACGCTCAATGAGCTCAACTCAACCGTTTATTACAACCAGAAAGTGGATGAGGACACTCTCAGGAGGATGTTTGAGAGGGACAAAGATGAATTGCGGGAAATGGGCATACCAATCGAAATGATAAAAGATGAGAATTCGGGTGAATATGCTTACACGATCGAACCCGATAAATATTACCTCCCCGACATAGATTTTGCGTCCGACGAGTTGATTTCACTATCAATTGTGTCCAGATTTTTCATAGGCTCCGGAACCGCGTTCAGCGGCAGCGCTCACTCGGCTCTTCTGAAGTTTGCGACCAGCGCCGCTCGTGACCCGGAGGAGTTGAAATACTTGAGGGTCGTTCCACATGTCCATATGATCGAGGGTGATAAGAAAAACCGGGCGCTCGACCAAATTCTTGAGGCACTCAGGAAAAGAAAGCTCGTTACCTTTGATTACAGGGCCTTAAGCTCAAAGAAACCTGTCACGCGCACCGTTGAACCTTACGGTGTCGTTTCGAAAAACGGTTTCTGGTACCTGATTGGTAAATGTCGCCTCCGCAACGCCGTAAGATGCTTTAAGTTGGACAGGATCACATCCAAAGTTGAGGTCAACAAGAAAAAGCCGAAGCAGCCCGATTTCGATATTCCGGAGGATTTTGATCTCAGAGAAGCCGCGTCCTGGGAGAACCTTATGGAACCTCGCGATCAGCCTGTTAAAGTGACCGTTGAACTTTCGCCAAAAATAGCTTTCATGGCGTCCCATTCGCCCTTTGGAGTTCTCTCAGAGAAAAGAAAGAAGAGCGGTTTTTGCTCGGTAGTTTTTAGGGTTGAGCACCCGGAGAGTTTCCTGGACTGGATATTAGACTTCGGGACCGAGGCGAAAATAATTTCTCCCCATGAAATGAGGGTTTGTGCGCGCGAGCGTGTGGAAGGAATACTTAAAAAGGTGAAGTGAGAAAATGAACAATAAGTCAATCGAGATTGTAAACAGGCTGCTGCTTCTGGTTCCATACGTGGTGTCCCGTGGGGGCGCCCGAATTAGTGATATTTGCGAGGATTTCAATATGACTTATGATGAGCTGATTTCCTGTATCAGGGGAACGCTCTGGTTCTGTGGGTTGCCGGATTATAATCCTTACAACCTGATAGATTACGAAATTGATGGCAACATGTTGAAGTTTTATTCTGCTGACTATTTCAGAAAGCCTCTTAAGTTGACTCCAAACGAAGCGCTTGTTCTGCTTATTGCGTGCAAGGCCCTTGTGAGGTCCGGGCTAATCACGCAGACCGATTCACTTAAGCGCGCCATGGAAAAAGTTCAGGATGTATTAAGTGCGCAAATTTGCGGGGAACTCGAAGATATTTCGGGCAGAATCGACGTCGAGATGAAGAATTTCTCAAAGAATTGGTGCAAAATTCTCGAGAAAGGCATTACCTCGCGACGGAGACTTTTATTGGACTATTACAGTTACTCAAAAGACGAGGTAAACACGAGGGAAGTTGAGCCCATCTCCTTTGTCTGGTCAAACGGCAACTGGTATTTGCTTGCTTTTTGCTGTGTTAAAAACGAGGTTAGGTTTTTTATGCTCGATAGATTTCGCGACGTTAAGGTTACCCGGAAGAAATGCAGAATCCAAATCGAGGGTGAAAAGTACTTGCCGGAATCCATTTGCGAATATTGTCCGACCGGTGCGGGGTACACTGTGGAGTTGATTTTCTCGGACAGGATGTTGCTCCCGTTCGTGGAGCGCTTTCGTGGAGCCGAAATAAAGGAGAAGAAAAACGGCACTATTTTTGTCCGATTCGAAACGAAGAATTTATCCTGGGTGGCAAACTCTCTTCTCAAATTCGGAGAAAAAGTAACCATAGTTTCGCCGGATGATTTAAAATCACTTGTACGTGACAAAGCGGAGACGATCCTTAAATATTACGTTTGACCGTTTGCGTCTCCGATGAGCTCAAAAATAAGCGCAGGGCTTTTATATGGCTATAAAGATAATATCCGACATTCACGGCGAGTATGAAGCGATGAGGCAGCAGCTGCACGCGGAAGATATTGCTGTCATGCTCGGGGATTATCTCAACCTGATTGATTTCAGAACTCTCGGCGGAATACTTGCTCAAGTGTATTCAAGGGAAGAGATTCTGGGAGCGCTTTCCGCGCTCGCCAGAGGAAACAAGGAACTTGCCGGAAGAGCGATAAGGCAGATAACTTCCTCCGATGACAACAAACCAAAGAAAGTCAGGGATTTGATCAGGAAGAGCTACATTCAGTTTTTTTCTTCGATACCCTGCAAAGCATATGTAATCTACGGTAACACTGACAGCCCTGATGTGATGCGTGAGCTTGCCCCTCCGCATGTTGAGATTGTGGAAGTTGGTGTATTTGATATCGAGGGCATTCGATTCGGGCTTATTTCGGGTTCGCCGTTTGGACCCTGGACCGTTGGTTTGCCGGGCGAGATAGAACCGGATAGATACCGGGAAATGGTAGAGAGCATTGAGGCGGTTGATGTACTCTGCACGCACTATCCACCGGCTATACCCGAGTTAACCTTTGATATGGTTGCCAATCGCGACGAGGTTGGAAGTGAGCCGCTTTTGCGATACGCTGAAACACAAAAGCCTTCTCACCACTACTTTGGGCACGTCCATAATCCGCGCGCTTCCTCGGTGAGGAGAGGAGCTACAAATTTCATAAACGCCGGGTTTTTCAAAGAGCATCGCAAGGTGATAATTCACTCGGATTGACGGGGCGCGCCGTTATCTTAGCTGATACCGAGCTATCCGTGGAGATTCGCTGTTTTTTTCAGTCCGTAACCTTATAGACGATATCGTGTTCGTGTGCGTGCCCGTCAACTTTAATGCCCACGGTATCTCCGGGAGCTGCTTTTTCCACGCTTTCATGTTCTATCTGCATTGATTCGACGGTTTGCACCCAGTCGGATGTGTGACCCTTGATGTGAATCTTGTCCCCCACGCTCAGATGTCCCGTTAGTTCCACTGCCGCAACGCTTATCTTGTTGAAGTAATGCGTAACTTTTCCTACTTCTTCCTCTGGCATTTTTCACCCCCTGTCGTTTGACTTGACCCTAATATACCACTTGGAGAAATTCTGGTCAGCATATAGGTGGAGCGTTTAACAAAAGGAATGAGTAATCAAGAAAGCCAATTCTTTTGAAGAAATATTAAAGGCATATTTAGAATCGTGTGCTCTATGGAATCGGGCGAATATGTCATAATCTATTTAATGGAATAAAGGAGTATTTTCCTTCCGTATTTTTGGTCGTTTCAACTAAGGCAAAACAAGGTGGCTGCTGCCATGGCGCACAGAACCGGGATTTCAGACTTACCGCTTCATTATGGCAAGGCTCCCCCGTGGCTTTTCGATCGGATGAGAAAGCTTTCCAGGGAGATACTCTTCGCTTTAGCTGAGGAATATGGTGTCAATGAGATCCTGAAAAGGTTGTCCGATCCATTCTGGTTTCAGGCTTTCGGATGCGTTCTCGGGTTTGACTGGCATTCAAGTGGGCTCACCACCACTGTGTGCGGGGCAATAAAAGAGGGAATTTCAGGATTGAACGATGAGATAGGTCTGTATGTCACGGGGGGAAAGGGAAAGGTATCGCGCAGGACACCAGACGAGATTGTGCGCTTCTCTGAGAAAGTAGGTTTGGATCCCGAGCCTTTAGTTTACGCAAGCAGGATTTCGGCTAAGGTTGACAGCGCCGCCGTCCAGGATGGTTATCAGATATATCACCACATGTTCGTGTTTGACGTGAACGGAAACTGGTGCGTCATCCAGCAGGGAATGAACGCTTCCGAGAGGACCGCGCGCAGGTACCATTGGTTGTCCTTCGAGCTTGAGGATTTTGTGTGTGAGCCGCACAAAGCGGTATGCTGTGAAAAGGTAGTGCCTGCTCTCAACATGGTGGCGCTCGAATCCGAAGAAGCAAGAAAAGTGGTCACTGGCATTTCCCGCGAAAAGCCCGAGACAGTGGTGTGCGAAATCAAGAAAGCCGCAAGCCTCCGTCTTCCAGGTCGCCACGAGGTGGCGTTATCCGATATCAATCCCGAACGTATAGGGTCCATTCTTATCTCGACGTACGAGAGGCAGCCGGAGGATTTTGAGACGCTGCTCGGCATGAAAGGGGTTGGGCCAAAAACAATCAGGGCGCTCGCGCTGCTTTCAGAGCTCGTATACGGGGCGAAACCGAGTATGAGGGACCCGGCGAGATTCAGTTTCGCGCACGGAGGGAAAGACGCTCATCCCTACCCGGTAGATAAGGCTACATACGATCGAAGCATCTCTTTTCTTGAGAACGCCATCAGGGAAGCGAAGATTGGGAGGATCGAGAAGATGGAGGCTTTCAGGAGGCTGCATACAATAACTCGATTGCAAACTTGAAAACAACCCACAGGCCTGAAGGCGGCTGGGTTCCTCTATGTTGGATTTTACGGGTAATCATCATGGATTATGATTTGATACCGCTCCAATTGAGTTCTCACCCTTACCGGATAACTGGTTGACTTTTTGTGTTTTCAGGCTCACCGCTTTCGCCCACTCCTGTTATAACGAATTGGAAATCCTCGTATTTCTTTCCGAGTTGGCGAACGAGCGCATAAGAAGCGGCGAGGGTGGTCATGCCCGCAATAAAAGCTGTAAGGGAACGCCAGTAAACCCCGAATGGATGCCAGACAAACCAGTATCCGAAGGCAAAGCCCAGAAAAAAAGCGCAAAAAGGTATAAAAAAGAGTATCGTGGAAGCCTGAAGCACTTTTTTACCCGAGAATTCGAGCGTCACCATGTCATCTTTGCGGGCGCCCACCTTATTGAGGGCGATTACTTCAACCGGACCTCTTTGTCTCATAGAGGCAAGTCCGCACGCATGGCACTCACCGCAGGCGTTTTGCTCGATCAAAACACGCGCGTTTTTGCCGAGATTTTCTAAGACCTTGCCGGTGCAATTCATTTTAGCCTCTCGCCGATCTCAAGCGTGAATTTTTTCTTCATTCCATCTGTGTAAGATATTTTTCTGTCTTTTTCAATGACGACCGCTTCATACTTGGGGATTTTCGAGAGCAGCTGGGTACCTTTTGCGCGACCTAACACGACGATTGCCGTGGATAGCGCGTCCGCTACCGTGCCGTCCGGGCCAACGACGCTTGCGCTTATCACGCCTTCGGGGCATCTTCCGGTATGTGGGTCGAGGATGTGGAAATATCTGGTTTTGTTATGGATGAAGTAGCGCTCATAGTCTCCGGAAGAGGATATGAATCCATATTTCATAGACAGGGTTCCCGCGATTTCTCCCGGTTTTCCGCGGGGATGCCTTATCCCGATTGTCCAAGATGGTGTTTTAGGATTCAGGGATAGAACGCCGATAGTTCCGCCGAAATTAACAAGACCGCTCTTCACGCCCCAGCTTTTCAAAAGTCCAATAAGCTCTTGGACAGCGTAGCCCTTTGCGACCCCCCCGAGGTCGATTTGCACCCCAGGCTTTGCGAGCATCACCTTTCTGGTTTCTTTTTCGAGTTTGATGAAATTCCAACCGATAAGGTTCTTTGTCTTTTCTATTTCCTGTTGCGTTGGGACTTTATAGTCATGGGAGTAAAAGCCGTAGAGCTCCATCAAGGGTGCCACAGTTATGTCGAACGCCCCGCCGGTCAATTCCGAAAGTCTTAGGGAATCCTCAAGCATTTTAAATGTCTCAGGCGAGACCTTCACGGGACTTTTCCCAGCGTTTTGGTTTATTGCTGATACCTCACTTTCCGCAAGGAACCTGCTTGTTTTTCTCTCAAGCTGCTTCACTCTCAGGTATGCCCTGCGCGAAATATCCTTCGAGGTTTCCTCCGGTAGTTCTTTTATCGTGATTTCGAGAGTGGTGTCCATGGCGAAGTAAGTGGGAGACCTGTAACCTTCCTCGACGGCGGTCCGTCCCTTCGTGAAATAGACGAGCAGGATCACGCCTGCTATAGCAAGCGTGGCGATCAAAAATGAGTTTAATATTCCTTTGGTTCTCTCTTTCAAGCGATCACCCTGCATTTGTTGTTTGCGTTTAAAGTATACACTTAGAAAATTCATCTTTATGTACTGCCGGTGTTCCTTTTTTAAGCCTTACGCTTATATCAGCCCGAAAACTAAATCCTGCGAATTCTTGAGGTCTTGGTTCGTTCCCGATTGGTCTTCCCCTGCGTTAGGATTTAAAGAAGACGGGGTTTTCGGGGAATCCTCGCGTTCTTTCACATTGACGGTGATTTTGATATCATACTTTGGGTTTTTTTGTGTATAAACGGAAATTTTGTCACGGAGAGAGGTTTGGCTGGCTTCATATCTTCCGCAAAGAGGTATTTTTTGACCAAAGGCGGCGTCCATCCCAGGCAAAACAAGCGTACCGCCTCCATCATGGTTTTTCCTGGACCGAACCCGGAACAAGTAATAATCCCTCTCGTACAACATACCGGCGCGCCTTGCGAGCCTTTGGTTGAGGTCGGAGACAGGGTGCTTGTCGGTCAGAAGATCGGGGATAGCGATGCGTATGTTTCCGCTCCGGTTCACTCAAGCGTTTCCGGAGAGGTCGCGGGCATCATCAGTCATCCTCACCCGACCGGTAAAGATGTCCTATCAATTCAGATTGTCTCTGATGGTCTGAACGAATTGAGTCCTGAGGTCATACCACCGGGTGACCCTTTCCAGATAAGCCCTGAGGAAGTAAGAAAGTTCATAAGGGACGCCGGGATTGTGGGTCTTGGCGGCGCCGCTTTTCCCACCCATGTAAAGCTTGCCCCCCCTGCTGAAAAGCCTATCAGGACTCTGATCATAAACGGAGCAGAGTGCGAGCCTTATCTTACAGCTGACCATCGCCTAATGATTGAAAGAGGTAAAGACATAGTGAGAGGCGCTCTCATTATCAAGCACGTTGTTGGGGCAGAAGAGGTAATAATCGCGATTGAGAGCAACAAGCGTGATGCAGTTCAAAGGATGAGAGAAGCTGGGCAGAAGGATGGCATGCATATAGCTGTACTGCCGACACGCTATCCTATGGGTGCGGAGAAAACTTTGATCCGCACCCTGACCGGACGGGAGGTTCCCTCAGGTGGACTGCCGAGCGACGTGGGTGTAGTCGTGAACAATGTGGGAACCGCCGCGGCGATAGCTGACCTTTTCGAGAAAGGGGCTCCTCTTATCGAACGTATCGTGACAGTTTGTGGGGATGGTGTAGCCGGTAACGCGAATCTCAGAATCAAAATAGGAACTATGGCGAGGGATGTCATAGAGTTTTGCGGGGGTTACGTTGGTGGCAGGGGCAAGCTCATTTTCGGCGGACCTATGATGGGTCTTGCTCAATACAGCGACCGGGTACCGGTGGTGAAAGGGACTTCGGGGATTCTGGTTCTCAGGCGCGAAAACCTTTTCATAAAGGAACCTGCCCATTTCACGTGCATAAGGTGCGGAAGATGCGTCAGATACTGCCCGATGAATCTCATGCCATACGCATTAGGCATGTACGCTGACTCGGGCATTTGGGATAAACTTGAGCAGTTCAACGTGAATGATTGCATAGAGTGTGGTTGTTGCGCGTATGTTTGCCCGACGAAGAATCCCCTCGTTCAGCTTATGAAAGTTGGAAAAGAGGGGCTTGCCAAGAGGAAAAAGAAGCTGGAGGAATTCGAACACTCATTCAGTGAGGAAGAAAGCGTTGGCTGACAATAAGAAGACCGCTGAGGAAAAAAGAAGACCGCCTGAAGAACTGTTCCACATAGGCGTATCTCCGCATGTCAGAGATAGAGATACCACTTCAAGCATAATGGGCTGGGTGATAGCGGCTTTGATCCCACTTACTGCCTATTCAATATATATCGGCGGTCTATCCACTCTGACCGTGATAATATGCAGCATCGCGGGGGCGGTTGGATGCGAATTCGTTCTCCAGCGTTTCATGCACAAGCCAATAACTATCCACGACCTAAGCGCTGCCTTAACCGGTCTTTTGCTTGCGTTAACTCTTCCCCCCAGGTTGCCTTTCTGGATGCCTTTGATCGGGGGAGCGGTTGCTATAGCTCTGGGTAAGCAGGTTTTTGGAGGGCTGGGTCACAACATCTTTAATCCCGCGCTTGTGGGAAGGGCTTTTCTGTTCATATCATGGTCGAAGTATATGACGACCTCATATCTTCAAAAGCCGGTCGCCTGGGTAGTCAACACATCGACGATTAAATCGATAAATGCTATCACGAGCGCGACACCGCTGTTCGCCATGTCTGAGGCGAGGAAAGGGGCTCTGGATATTCAGGCCTCAAAATATTACTTGCCCCTTCTTTTCGGCAATCCATGGGGATGCATTGGGGAAGTTTCCGGGGCCTTGATTATCCTGGGGCTAATAATACTCCTTACCAAGCGACTGATTGATTGGCGAATTCCGGTTTGCTATGTAGGGACAGTCATGATTCTATCTCTCATTATCGGCGCGGACCCGGTCTTCTCGGCGCTTGCGGGGGGGCTGCTGCTCGGGGCGTGTTTCATGGCGACTGACTACGTGACGAATCCCATGACTTCTTGGGGGAAAGCGATATTCGCTGTCGGTTGCGGGATCGTGACTGTTGTCATCAGATTCTATTCACACCTCCCTGAGGGCGTCATGTTTTCGATTCTTTTCATGAACGGTATTACTCCTGTTATCGACAGGTTTATAAAGCCGAGACCGTACGGTGTAGGGAAAGGCAGTGCAAAAGCATGATTGAAAGAATCTTGAGGCTCGGATTGACATTGCTTATAGTGAGCATTGTTGCCGCCGTGGGTCTGGGTCTCACATATGCTGTCACTAAAGAGAGAATCGCTAAACAAAAAGAGGCAGAAGAGGTAAAGGCATGCATCGACGCACTGCCGGAGGTAAAATCACCGAGCGAGCTCAAAGAAGACAAAGATTTAGAAAAGCGGATGAAGAAGAAAGTTGAAGGGGTTATGAAAGTTTACACATCGAAGAAAGGAGAAGTCATCCTCGTAAAAGCTCGCGGCTACGGTGGTCCGATAAATCTTGCCGTGGGAATTGGAAAAGACGGAAAGATTCAGGGCGTTGCGGTTATCTCTCACAATGAGACGCCAGGTCTCGGGGCGAATCTTGAGAAAGAGGAGTTTCTTTCTCAGTTCAAGGGCAAAAAGAATGGAGATCCGCTTGAGATAGGGAAGGACGTAAAACCGATAACCGGCGCGACCGTTACCACAAAGGCGGTCTTGACCGACATAAAAGAGGCGCTGAAAGCCTACTCTCTTTTCGGCAGGTAGGTTTCTATGGATGAAAAGACAAGCTTGTTTTACGAGTTTAAAAAGGGAATAGTCGAAGAGAATCCCCTGATGAAGTTGATGGTGGGACTTTGCTCGGCTCTTGCCGTGAGCAACAGGGTCGAAAACGGGATATTCCTCGGGCTCGCCGCGACTTTTGTAATTTTCTTCTCGAACATAATCATAGCCTCAATAAGGAAAAGGATACCCGACCAGGTTCGCATACCAGTGTTCATTGTCGTAATCGCCTCATTCGTCACCATCGTGGATCTGACCATGAAGGCGTATTTCCCCGCGGTCTATGACCGGCTCGGGGTTTGGATACCGCTTATTGTGGTTAACTGTATGATTCTTGCTCGAGCGGAAGGTTTCGCATACAAAAACCCCATCTTAAGATCGGCTCTCGACGGGCTGGGGATCGGTATGGGGTATACGCTTGTTCTTCTGGTGATGGGGGTAATCAGAGAGCTGTTTGGAACCGGCAAGATAGTTCTTTTTGAAAAAACCATCGTAACGCTCGGACCGGTGAACCCGCCTTTGATATTCGTGATGTTTCCGGGGGCTTTCCTTACTTTCGGTTGCCTTATGGCTCTTTTAAACAGGTATGAAATGAGTAAGAAGGAATAGTATGAGTTTTCCCGTGCTTATCGCAGGTGGTAGGGATGAACGAGGCTTATAGGTATTTTCTGCTCTTTCTTGGGGCGCTTCTCGTTTACAACATAATACTAATAAGATTCATCGCCCTCTGTCCTTTCATGGGGGTCTCCACTCAGGTTGAAACTGCGATCGGTATGGCCATGTCCGTTTTGTTCGTCATGACCATGGCTACCACGGTTTCCTGGATATCCTGGAACTATATACTCAAGCCCCTCGGTGTTGGTGAGTTTTTGTATATCCCTGTTTTCATTCTAATAATCGCCTCTCTGGTCCAGTTCGTGGAGATGGTGATAAAGAAAATCAGTCAGCCCCTTTACAGAGCCATGGGGATTTATTTGCCCCTCATTACCACAAACTGCGCGGTCCTGGCCGCGGCCACGGAAGCTGTGAAGCCGGGTTTCTTGAAATTGAACATCGCCTACCATTTCTCGCTTCCCGAGGCAATCATCTACACAATAGGAGTGGCACTTGGTTTCGGTTTGGTGATGATAATGTTTGCCTGCATAAGGGAGCGTCTTGAAACAAGCCCGGTGCCTCACTCATTCCGGGGAGCTCCAATAGGTTTCATTGTCGCCGCGCTTCTTTCCCTTGCCTTTATGGGATTTGCAAATCTTTTGGGCTTGTGATCTGGGAGTGGTTGAGTTGGACTGGTCTTTGATATTTAAAGCCGTTCTGGCTCTCGGAGGTCTTGCGATTGTATTCGGGGTATTACTGGCGGTTGCTTCCGTGAAATTCCACGTTGAGATAGACCCGAGAGTTGACGAGGTTCTTGATGCGCTCGTGGGAAGCAATTGTGGAGCGTGCGGTTTTCCCGGATGTCTACCGGCAGCGGAGGCTGTAGTTAAGGGCAAAGCTCCGGTTGATGTTTGTGTAGCGGGGGGGAAAGCGGTTGCCGAGGCTGTGGCGAAAATAATGGGTGTCGAGGTTACAGTGACAGAGCGGGGTGTCGCGCATGTCCACTGCAGAGGTGGATTGAGCGAGTCCATTCCGAACGCTATTTATCAGGGAATTGACTCGTGCGCTGCTGCTGAGAAGATCGCCGGGGGCGGCAAAGCGTGCAAATACGGATGTCTCGGCCTGGGGACCTGCAAGGCTGTCTGCCCCGTAAATGCCATTATCATTGACGAGGACCATCGAAGGGTGGTGAATCGAGATAAGTGCACGGGATGCGGATTATGCGTGGAAGCATGCCCGAGACATCTTATAGAAATTGTGCCGAGAAAGCAGATAATTCTGGTGAAGTGTTCGAGCAAGGACAAAGGTTCTGTTGCAAAGAAGATATGCACCGTAAGCTGTATAGCGTGCAAGAAGTGCGAAAAAGTATGTAAGTACGACGCAATACACGTGCGCAAAAACAGGGCGTGGATTGACTATGATAAGTGCACTCAGTGCGGAAAGTGCGTCGAGGTCTGTCCGACTACCGCGGTTGTCAAGGTGACAGCGATAAGGGAGAGAAAGTCAAGAGAAAAGGCAAGCGAATCCACCCCCGCCCCAGTTTGATTTCTTTCGGGAGCTTATCTGAGAAGAAGAGATTCTCATGCGCTTTGGCCACTATTTGCTCAAGTTTGGCTTTTTTAGATTTCAGTTACCAGGCACAAAACTCGATTCCCGGTTTTTCTGGCGGATACCAGCTTTTATCTTGCGCTTCTGCCGTTGTCATGGCGCAGTAAAAGGATTGGATGTTGATCCGGGAGAAGAATACCTCGAAGTATGAGTGTCAAGGGAGGTCAATTAGCCTTACTCGAATTTTGAAAAATGCCGACTGCAAAATTACCAAACCGCTCAAGATGCCCTTATTACTTTAAACGCGCCGTTGGGTTGCTAATTTCTCTGCTAAGCGTCTTGATTCTTTTGTCCGGCTTGCCCGTGAGCCTTTCTTGCGGCAAGAAGAAGCCCCTTGACCGAATGGCAGATGAAAAAGCGAAAGCGGTTATCATTTTCTTGAAGGGGGATGTGGGGCTAAAGAATCCCAGAATCAAAGCGTGGATTTTTCCTGGATTTTCGACTCCAGTTGATGATGGCGAGATAATCAACACCCAGACCGGAGCGGAGGCTTTCTTGTTCCTCGGCGCATCATCATGGCTTTACCTCGCTGAACGAACCACCGTGAGGTTTCATTTCACCAGGAACAGATATGAAATCGAGGTTTTGCGCGGGGATTTAAGATTATGGACGGGAAAAACGGGGACGAAAATGACGGTGGTTACTCCCGGCGGGGTTATCAAGGGAAAGCAGGCGGTTTTTTGTGTGAACGTTACCCCAGCAAAATCCTTCAGCCTCGCTGTCGTTAAGGGTTCGACTCAAGTAAATCTGCCTGGCGGCGAGCGTAAAAAAGTGTCCTCTAAAGATGTATTGACACTGCGTTTCGCCTCAGATGAACCTGAGCCTCTCAGCGCAGATGTTGAGTCAATTGCCGCCCGGATGAATCCCTCACCCCTTGTTGCTGATTCGCTTTTGCCCAAATTCTTCGCGGATAAGGAAACTCGTGAGGCCATAGAAAGCGACGCTAACTCGAAGGTAGAACTCGGCGCACCTGACGAATGGACGTACGTGAATCTCGGACGTGTTCTTTTCGACCGCGAACTCTTCGAGGATTCAAGGGCGAATTTCCTTAAATCCCTGGACATGAAAGCCGACCTGCCCCAAGCGCTCTCAGGGGTGGGAATGACGCTTGCGGCTCAAAGGAGTTGGAATGAGGCGATAGATTTCTTCAAGAGAGCTTTGCGCATTGATGGAAGCTCGCCAGAGGCTTTGACCGGGCTTGGAATTTCTTACATTGGTGCCGGCAATCTGAGTGCCGCTGAGAAAACCCTTAAGAGCGCTATCAGAGTTTCGGGCGGCGACTCGAAAATATACTCCTGTCTTGCCATGGTGGAGATTTTGAAGGGAAACGGTGTCAGTGCGCGAGATAACCTTATAAAAACCGCGCAAACTAACCTGGAAAACCCTTTACCACTGCTTCTTCTCGGCGCGGTGGAAATGGTTGATAAAAGTCTCGGCCGAGGCGTTTCGAGAGTAAAAAGAGCGTATGATTCAACCGCTTTCAATCCGGTCGTCTCAAACACCATGGGTGTCATAGCGTTGAAAAACGGCAGGGGCAAACTTTCCTACTTCGAGGAACTAAAAGAATCTGAGAACGCGCTTGAGAGGTTAGAAGGACTTAAAAACAGCGCTGTTGTGTATATTGAAAATCGAAATCGTGAAAACGCCACCAGGGGGCTGAAAGAAGCGCTAAATATTAAGAGCGATTCGGTTACATCATACGCCGACCTCGGGTATGTGTTCTTTACGCGGAAGGAGTTTGAAAACTCGCTTTCCTGCTATATGGAGGCTGCGAGCATCGAGCCTGAGAATTGCATTTGGCGAGAATGGATCGCTCTGGTTAATCTTCGCAGGGGAGATTTAATCGGAGCATCCGCTGCGGCGGACGAAGCGCTTATGCTTAATCCGAGAAGTTGGGCAGGATTTCTAATAAAAGGAATAGCGCTTTTTGAGAAAGGCGAGCATCAGGTATCCATGTCAAGTCTTGGGCAGGGTTTGGGCATTTCTCCGAAAAGCGGTCTTTCGTCATTCGAGCACTGCTTGAAGGGCGCCGCTTTAATTCGGATGGGGCAATATGAGAAAGCTATATGCGAGTTTAACAGGGCAATCCGCATCGATTCCTCGTGGGCGGAGTACTTCCGTCTGAGAGGAGACGCGTATAGCGCGCAAGGTAAATACGACGAGGCTTTATCCTCTTACAGGTCTTGCCTTGATCTTGACCCCGACGATAAAACCGCCAGGGTAAGCATCTGTCGAATACTTATGAATGAGGGAAAACATCAGCAGGCCCGCGAGGAGCTTGAGGAAGGTTTGAGGAGGCAACCAGAGGATGCGGACTACGTGCTTGATCTTGCCCGTTGCTTGATAAAATCAAAAAATTATAGCGCCGCGCTGGAAAGGATAGATAAAGCACTTTCGACCTCTGGCCTCGATAATCCTCAGAGGGTTGAGTTCTTCATCCTTCGGGGTCTCGCGTATTTAGGTCTTAAGGAAAATGAAAGGTCAATCGAGGCTTTCCGCGCCGCGCTTGAGATTGACCTGACGAGGGGAGACGCCTGGTTTTATATGGGATCCGCTTTGGAACAGCTGGGGAGAAATAGCGAAGCCGTCCAGGCGTACAAACAATCGGTTGAATGCTCCACATCCCTTAAGCGATGGGAGGACCTGAGAGCGAAAGCTTTAAAAAGGATTGGCAAGCTCGGTGGATGAAATCTTCAAGCACCTTTCCATTCTGATAAAAGCCCCCTTTTCGGTGGTCACTGCCGAATTCGTCTAAAAAAGAAATTTCAGCGCAATCGCGGCGAGGGCAAGAAAAATGGTAGGTAAAAATTCCTTCGCTCTTAATTTCATCGGTCTAAGATGCGTTCTCATTCCCGGGCTGTAGGCTCTTGCCTCCATGGCGAGGAAAAGCTCTTCGGCGTCTCTAAAGCTTTTTATAAAAAGCGGTATGATGACCGGCATGATATTTCTAACCATTTTCAGAATTTTTCGAGAACCAAACTCGGCACCTCTCGACATCTGAGCCTTGATCAATGCCCTTGTTCTTTCAAGTGTTCCAGGGACGAACATTAAAACGATTGATACGACAGTTGAAAGAGAGCGTAGATTTGAACCGATTGATGAAAGCGGCCTTAAAAGCGATTCGATGGCATCGGCGATGCGGATTGGCGAAGTGGTCATCACAACGCTTGAAAGAAGGATAACAAGAAGGATGATGCGCGACGAGAACACAATTCCGTTATAGAGCCCCGCATCTGTTATCGTTATGAAATTTACAGCCAAGATGACTTTTCCCGGGGTTAGAAAAAATTGCAGGAGCGCGGTTATTAGCACGATAACCCACACGCTCCTGATTGAAAGAAGCATGCTTTTCAAAGGTAGCCCAAATGTGAGCAACAGAAAAGCAATAGCGGCGGCGAAGACTGCTAACTGTTTTCCGTTGTACAAAAAGATTATCACGGAGAGGAAAAGGGCGGAAGCGATCTTCAGACGCGGGTCGACTTCGTGCAGTCTTGTCTTTATGGGTAAATATTGTCCGACAGTAAAATCCCTTACGCTCATTTGCTTTAATTCTCTAGCTCGATAAAAGCCTTGGCCACTGACCTCGCGTCGAGCGGGTTTTTCACTTCCCTGCCAGCTTCCGCAAGCCTCAAAATGACCGACCCCCACTGGGATAGATCCACTTTCTCGGTCCGTGCACTCTTTAGAAATGATGCGAACACGCGCTTATCCCACGTTCCGATGATTTTTCCACCTGAAAGATGGCAATAGGTGTCTGATATTTCGCATACTTCCGATATGTTGTGCGTGACGATTAAAATTCCGGCTCCGTTTTCATCCAAAAAACGTTTCAGGGCGGAAAGAAGCGATTTCTTACTTTCAAAATCAAGACCGGTGAAGGGTTCATCGAGAACAAGTATTTCAGGCTCGATGGCGAGCAGCCCCGCCAGAGCGGCTTTCCTCTTTTCACCGCCGGAAAGGCTGAAAGGGGAACGAGAGCCGATCCTATCTATGTCGAGCCCAACCGTCTCTGAGGCTTTTTTTATGCGATCATGCAGCTCGGATCCCTTTACGCCCCGTTTCTTTGGTCCAAAGCTTATGTCTGAATAAACTGTATCGGCAAATAGTTGGTCTTCAGGGTTCTGAAAAAGCATCGCGACCTGTCTTCTTAAGTCCGCCAGGTCGCTTTTTCCTTTGATTCTCGCTCCGTTAAGAAAAATTTCACCGCTTGAAGGTTGGATAAGTCCTGCCACAATCTGCGCCAGGGTGGACTTTCCCGAGCCGTTTAAGCCCATGATGGATAACACTTTTCCCCTTTCCACGCAAAGCGACACATCTCTTAGAGCCGGCATTGCGCTGTAAGGATATTTGTATGAGACTCGATCGAGCGTTACAGAGAAAACCATGCCAGAATTTCCTCCACCGTAGTTATCTTTTCCGGGACGGGATAGCCCATGGAAAGCAGTTCTGAGCAGATGAGAGATACGAAAGGAGGCTCGATTCCGCAAGAAGCAAGAAGGCTTGTGTTTCTCAAGATTTCACGAGGTTCCCCGTTGGCTATCATCTTGCCTTTATCCAAAAGCATGAGCCTGTCTGCCGTAAGACATTCTTCAATAAAATGGGTTATGTGTATGACACCGATACCCTGATTTGTCAAATCCTTAAAAAGGCGGAGCATTCTCTCTCTCGATGGGTAATCAAGCATCGATGTTGATTCATCGCTTACAATGAACCGGGGTTCCATGGCCAGGGCTCCTGCCACCGCGACCAGCTGTTTTTCTCCCATGGATAAGTTGTGGGGATTCTGTTTCGATAGTGTAGGTATCCCTGCGCGTTCAAGCGCGTTCCTTACTCTTGTTTGAATCTTCTCAGGCTCCAGGCGGATATTTTCGGGTCCGAAAGCCACGTCTTCTTCAACCGTTGTTCCAATGATTTGCGTCTGTGGGTTTTGAAAAACGATTGATACTTTCTTTCTCACTTCTTTTTGATGGAGCGCGCAGCTTGTGTCAAAGCCGCATGAGATTACGCTTCCTTTGGTTGGCGTCAACAGGGCGTTGAGGCATTTTGCAAGGGTTGTCTTGCCGGAACCGTTCCTTCCAATAACCACATAGAACATTCCCTGTTCAAAAGAGACGTTTACGTCCTTAAGGGCGGGCTCATCTGATCCGGGATAGGTAAATTCCAGGCCTTTAATACTTATCCGTCCGCAAGTGGACAATGAATTATCCGGGCAGCGACAAATTGCGTCCCGCGTAGAGGTCCGGGTTCTTCCTCTCATGCGATTCTCCCTCAGGTGAACTTGAAGGGCTGATGAAACTCTAAGTGAGGCGAATCCCACGAAAAGACCCGTGGGTATGGAGACCAACAGAAGGTAAGGAGCGTATAGGAAAATACCTGTATGACCAATAAAGAGAAACGCGGCGCACAGTTGCGTGATATTATGAGTGGCCGCGCCGATCACGCTTAATCCTACCGGGCTTACAAGCCTCATGCAGGTCAGATAAATCGCGCTCATGACGAGGGTGCTGACAACTCCTGCCGAAAAGCCGAGAAAAAGCCCGATCACGCTTCCTTTAAGCAGCCCTCCGATAAGGGTTCTGATAACCGTAACTTCGATGGCGAATTTTGGACCATATAGCAGTAAAGCGATCACTGTGGCGATATTGGCAAGCCCGAGCCTTGCCCCAGGCAGCGGAAGGATTGGCGGGAAGGAGGCTTCTATGATGCTTAATATCAGCCCTATCGAGACCAGTACACCGAGGTCAACTATCCGTCTCTTATCTCTGGACATGCCAATCCCCTATTCCGTAACCGCGTCAACTCTTCGAGCCGCAGCGTTTTTCGCAAGTCTTATGACAACCCTGTTGGGCATGCAGATGATGCTTGACCCGGGCTTTTCGGACCATCCCATACCCACACAAATCTTGTCCCTGCATGGACTTGATAACATTCTTATTCTTTTTCCCTCGATTCTCACGACGCTTGTCCCGATAGGACCTTTGACTTTGAATTCCTTCCTTTGCAAGCCCTTCCCGAGTTCGATTCTGTAAATTACCTTGCCGTTTACTTCGATGAGTGCTGTTGTTTGGTTTTCCCCGCCCGGGACACTGTGAAAATGAGAGAGCAGGAGCACGGCGGAAACTGCGACGAGAGTCACAATGATAATGTCGCCAGGTTTTAATCGCCACCCCTTTAATATTCCGCTTTGTCTCATAAGCTCTCGCATCGTGGTTTTCAGACCTCGTAAAATCAAAATCTATTTATTCGTAAGGGTTCCCACAAGATAACAGGGTTCTTTTGTTAATACCAAAATGTTATTTTATCATCAGCATTATTTAAGATATTCACGCACGCGAGGAGGGTGACTTGAGTATTTCAATAACGCGAGCGGGTCCGATTGATCATGGGATTATCACCGGTTTTCTTTCCGAATTGGCTTCTGAAAAATCCTGGCAGATTCCATCTGACCTCGATAGATGGGACCTTGTCACTGCAAAAATTCTCGATTCGGATTTGTGGCTTTTTCTTATCGCGCGGGAGGGCGAAAAGCCATGCGGTCTGGCCGTTGTTGAATTCAGATTCACACCCTTTGAAATAAATCAGAGAGCCAGCATGGTGGCAGTGATTGTTTCTTCTGAAAATCGGGGAAGGGGAATCGGGACCGCGCTTGTTCGAGACGCAATACATCACGCCGAGAGCCGCGGTTGCTCCGGAGTGGATATCGCTATAGACCCTAATGACAGTTCTGTGGGATTCTTCAGAAAACTTGGATTTTGTGAGAAAAGATTGCTTCTCACTGTCCAGATAGAAGCGGACCCGGGTTAAAAGCAGAGGAGAAAAGAGCTGTACCCGCCTGTAAATGCCTGAAACAAAACGCTTGATGATCTGCGCAAGCTTTCAGGAACGGAAACTACGGCTGGGTGTTACCGTAGACTGTCCAGAAGCGGTTTTGAGGCAAGTTCGATGGATAGTGTTTCTATTACCTCGCTGTGTTTCGGGTACTCATATATCTCCGTTTGCACCCAATCTTCGGCGGCACGTTCCATGTCGAGTTCTTTCAGGTACTCAATGATTCTCGAGCGTACCCTGATGGTCGCGTAAGTCGCGTCGTCGAACTTGGTGTGTGGAAAGAGAATTACGAACTTTTTTCTGTTAACCCTGGCCGCCTCGTCGGCGATGCGGATGTTGCTTTCGATGATGGTTCCGCCGATTTTTTTCAAGACTTCTTGCGCTTCTTGTTTGCTGAGATTCTTGAACACGTCATTCTTGAAGGTGAATACGGTGATGGAGAAATTCATACCGTACCGGTCGAACTGGCTAATCGCCTTTTCAATCGAACGCGCGATGTAGCGCGAATTGTATAGACCGGTAAGTGAGTCTATGAGTCCGTTCGACGTGAAGGTGGCGAATTCCGGGCTGAACCTGTGACAAACTTCTCCAGAGATAAACGCGACGCCACCGTAAAGAATGATTCTGCTCAGGATCATGACCGCGTTCGGCGCGCTGAGTTTTCCTTGGGTGAGAAAAAAGACAAGAATGTATATAAGCGTCGCGGATGCGAAACTAACCAGCGCGCCTTTTCTTCCGAAGTGAAGACCTCCGAAAAGGAGGACAAGAATCAAAAGCTGCCCAGTTATTTCAGACGCGCCGCTTGAGTCCATGATCATAACTATGGTCGTTCCGATGACTGCCGCGGCGCCTATCGCGAGCGTAAGAGCTTCGAATCTGCTGTATCTCAACTCTCCTCCTATTTACTATGTTAATTTTCCTTCGATCTTCAAGCGAATTTTAGGAAATCGTTGTGTCATTAAAGACAAATATGGTCATTCCATATATCGGTTGCTCTTACTTATTTATAAAGCGAATTGTCTTGGCTTAAATCTTCGGTACAAGCCTGCAGTTTCGGGATGTTCGGTATTAAATTCTATCGTTTTTGAGGGGTTTGATTAATGGAACCCGCGATGAGGATTTCGGTTTCATTCAATGCGGGGGCTTTCGGGGAAACAAACTGATCGGCCCTTTTCCTGTTGACCGTAAGGTTTATTTAAGGTTAGGGATTTACAGGTGTGCTTTGCGTTTGGAGATTTTTTTGGCACTGTTACGCGTCGATTTGCTGAACGAAGCGGCATATTTTCCGAATATAATATAGGTTTGAACTCTAAAGGACCAAAGGTTTGTGAGTCTCATTTTCATGGTGAGTGTGTTATCATGTGTATCTTGCATAACGTTTATCCTTCGAATTTATCCGCCAGTGCTTTGGAGAAATCAACGCAGGATTTAGTTATGAAGAAGTTAGCGCATGATTTTTCGGGGAGGTGAAAGGCAAGAACGTCCCGCTTAAACCAATCTTGATGATGGAGGGAAGAATGGAAAAAAGAAATTTCAAGGATTTCATCACTTTCAAGTCTATGGTAACCCCTTACCTGATCCAGATTATTTTCTGGCTTGGAATAGTCATCGTTTTTGCGACAGGCATATTTTTAATGACGAGTGGCGGAATCGAGATACTTGCCGGCTTGTTCATGTGGTTTTTTGGGGTCTTTTACGTGAGGGTCTTCTGCGAGATAATGATAATCTTCTTTCGGATATACGATACCTTAAGAGAAATCAAGGACAGCCTTGCGCCAGGCGGTGAAGGCGCAACCCCGCCTGGGGCGGGAAGTGCGCAGCAGGTTTTACCTCCAGCTGAAGAGGATTTGGAGGTGGAACCTCGAGGCGAGGAACGGTTAAGATCCTGCCCAAAGTGTGGAAATCTGGTGCAGGAGGGAATGAATTTCTGCAACAAGTGCGGTTCAACGCTCGGGTAAAGCGAAGGATGTGGCAGATTAAGAGCCCTTGGGCATATTATCCGATGGAATGAAAATCCGTACGGTTCTTGGCATTAATGGTCGCGTTTCTCGGCTTGCCAGAGCTAGTTCTATCGTGACCCGTTCGCGTTTCTTCCGGGAGGCTCAAGATGAGTCCTTCCGAACAGTGTTGCGGGTTTGGTTAATGGTAACCGATTGAGTCGGAGGTTTTCTTTTGAGCGGGGAAATTTATATTGGCGATATATGCGTGCGGCATTTTGTATCATCGAGGTTCAAACTCGATGGTGGTTCCATGTTTGGGGTGATCCCGAAGACGCTTTGGGAAAAGAAAACTAAACCGGACGAGCAAAACAGGATAACCCTTGCGGTAAACACTCTTTTGGTCCAGACGTCTGGGATAAATGTAATCGTGGAGCCCGGGATGGGGTTGAATTATTCTGAGAAACAATTCAATATTTACGATCTCGAAAGGTTTCAGTTGAAAGACCGGTTAATTGAGCAAGGTATTTCACCCTCGGAAATCGATATTGTAGTCTTTACCCATTTGCATCTTGACCATGCTGGTGGAGCCACTGAAGTATCCCCGGACGGTGGGGTTGTACCCGTTTTTCCCAACGCTGTCCACGTGGTACAGGAATTTGAGCTGCAAGAGGCTAAGCGTCCCCATCCAATTGAATCTGCTTCATACCGGACCTCCGATTTCGCAGCGCTTGAGGCGTGCGGTCTTCTGAGGGTTGTCGATGGGGACGAAGAGGTTGCTCCTGGAGTTTTTGTTGAAAGGACGGGTGGTCATACGAGAGGTCATCAAATCGTAACAATCGTTTCCGGAGGTGAAAAGGCCTTATATCCGGGCGACATCACTCCCACCAGCGCTCACTTGCCTTTGAATTGGCTGATGGGCTGGGACCTTTACCCAGAGGAGATTTACTGGAAAAAGGAGTTGGTTCTCAAAAAAGCGGCAGAGGAGGGTATTTTGGTTTTTTGGACACATGACCCAAATATAGCCGCTTCGAAGGTGAGCTTAGAAAACGATTCATCTTTCAGCATTGTGTCAGGATCAACATTACCCGTAATTTGACGCAGCTATGTGCCGGGTGAAACTTTTCGGGAAATGATTAAGCATTTACGGGGTTAAGGAAATTGGAGTGCGTAAATCACCCAGGGGCAGAACCAATAGGAAGATGCGTTGTCTGCGGGGTTCTCTTATGCGAGGCTTGCGCTGTTGAAAGGGATAAGATCTATTGCGCTGCTTGCGACCCTTATGCCACCGCGCGAAAGGATTTAGCCGAAAAACAAAGACTTGATGTTTTGAGAGGTCTTGAATACGTTTTCGATGATCCCGATTGGTTGAAGAAGATTGTGGTGGGTGGTTTTTTGCTGCTTTTTACGCCGCTTGTTATCCCATATCTTCTAATCCTCGGTTACTTAGTTGAGACAATCAGAGCGGTCGCCGAGGAAAGAGATTTTGAACTCCCCCGATGGCGTCCCCTCTTAAGCAAATTGGAATTTGGCGCTAAGTTAGTCGCGGTGAGATTGGTCTATCTGATACCACTTTTTCTCGTTCTCGGTGGAACCAGCGTCCTTGGGTTATTCGGGGGAGAAACGGTGAGGAATCAGTTCTTTGAAGGTTTGCTGCTTGCCCTGTTCACTTTCGGGTGGCTTCTCGCGTTCGCGCTTTTCATTTTTGTCAAGTTTTTGCGACCGTCTTTCGAGGGATTGCTCGCGGTGAGCGGAAGTTTAGAAAAGAGTCTTGGGTTCAGAGCGGTCGCGCGGCAGGTTTTCCGAAGAAAAACAGAATATCTCACTGCGCTTGCGGTTTCGGTTATTCTTGTTCCGGTTATTGGAATTTCAGGTTTCTTCTTCTTTTTCGTTGGCATTATATTCACAAGTTTCTACGCGCTTCTGCTCAGTGCGCACATCACTGGTCAGCTCGCGCGCATGCACGAGAACAATTGCCGAACTTGACGCACATATAGCGTGCGTTCAGCCCAGACGGTTCACCGGATTCACCACCATTTGCAAATCTTTGCTGATTTACCCGATGGCGGATTCAAAAGATAGCTCAAAATTTTTTGATTCTTTCCTTAAACGCTGGGCTTGGAGAAATTTGATATGGTTTTGTTGAGAGATATTTGGCAGGGTTTAAATGGAAAAAGCATAGCGTTAAAGCATCATGTCATCTTGTGGTGATCAGATAGGAATAACATCAACCATACCCGTTGAGGTAATATTCGCGGCGGGTTATTTGCCGGTTGACCTCAACAACCTATTTATTTCGAGTCCTGACAAAGAAAGGTACGTCGAAATCAGCCATGAAGAGGGTTTTCCACAGGGCTCCTGTGCCTGGATAAAAGGAATTTTCGGCGCCGTAATGGATTGTCAGGCTATAAAAAAAGTTATTGGTATTGTGCGGGGAGATTGCTCTGGTACCGAGATACTTCTTCAGGCGCTCGAGCGTCACGGCGTGGAAGTGATACCCTTTGCTTATCCGTTTCCAAAAAACGCATACGAGCTCATCAAAGAGATAGATAAGCTCTGCCGAGTCTTGGGAACTGACATCAATGAGGCGGTCAAGTGGTTTCGCAAACTTCGACCAGCGCGGGAGAGGATTGCACGAATTGACCTGATGTGCTGGCGAGAGAACGTTGTGAGCGGGCTCGAAAACCATCTGTGGCTTGTTTCGAGCAGTGATTTCAAATCAGACCCGGAGAGTTTTGCGAATGAGGCAGAGGAATTCATAATGGAGGCGGGAAGAAGGGACCCTCTGGACCAGCGGTATGGTCTTCCATTCAAAAGGGAGGTTAGGCTCGCCTACGTTGGCGTGCCGCCGATAGACGTCGGACTTTTTCCGCTCGTTGAGGAGATGGGCGCGCGTTTTGTCTTCCACGAAACGCAAAGGCAGTTTTCCATGATTCATTCTCTTGGAAAACCGGGTAGGAAAGAAATCCGCGACGCCTTATCCGCCGTTTTCGGGCTTGGTAAAAATTTGCAGGAAGAGCCTGAGGACCTCGTGTCGTTCATAGCCCAGTACCTTGCGTACACTTATCCGTATTCTCTATCGGACAGGGTTGCCGATATCAACGAGCAATGTGATTTGAGGAGGATTGACGGGGTTGTTCATTATGTCCAGAGTTTCTGCTACCGGAACATGGAGGATGTGATTTTCTCTCGAGAATTGAAGCTTCCGTTCATAACGGTGGAATGCGACTGTCCTGGCACAATCGGCGCGCAGGCAAGACTTAGAATGGAAAATTTTGTGCAGGTTTTAGGGGAAAACATTTAAAGCCTAAAACAGGGAGTGAGAGTATTTGATGCTTAAAACAGCAAAAAGGGAAGGATAATCCCAGGGTGCTCAGACATTGAAATCTCCCTGCCTGGCGTAATCAACAAGATGTTCCTGGTATAAAATTACCGTGTAATTTTTTGGGTTCTTACAAGCCCAATTTTGGAAAATTCAATCAAAGCGAATTGGTTAACGGCGTTAGGGATTCAGATTTTTAAGCGGGTGTTTTGGATTGAATTACACGGTTAGCGTAAGAAGCTCCATTTCGGCTGCCCATTCGCTTCCCGGATACAGGGGCAGGTGCTCGAGAATTCACGGGCACACTTGGGTGATTGAGGCTGAGTTTTGCGGATCGCGTTTGGGCGAGTCTGGCATGCTTCTCGATTTCGATGAGGCGAAGGGCGCTTTAGAGGAAGCGCTCAAGCCATACGACCATTCTTACCTGAATGAGGTGGAGTCTTTCACAGAACTAGCTCCCACCGCGGAAAATGTCGCAAGGGTAGTATTTGAAGCCTTGAAATCAAAGGTAAAACTCAAAGGAGTCAAACTCAATTCCGTGCGCGTCTGGGAATCCCCCTCGACGATGGCTTCATACAGCGAAATCCAGGGAGAGTGAAATTTGGTTTTCAGGGGAAATATCGAGGAGATATTTGATTCAGTTCAGGGAGAAGGACCCCTGATAGGTTGTAGGCAGGTCTTCATCCGGCTTGGCGGGTGTAACCTTTCATGCTCTTTCTGTGACACGCCCCAGGCGCGTAGACCCGCGGCAACCTGCAGGGTTGAAAGTAAGGGCGTGGGAGGGGAGCATGAGTATTACCCAAATCCCATGCGTGTGGAAGACGTGGTCAATATCGTGGAGTCTTTAAGAAGCAAAACCCACCACTCCATATCCATAACCGGCGGCGAGCCCCTTTTACAGGTTAATTTCCTTAAAGGACTGCTTCCGGCTTTGAGAAGCAAGGGTAACTCTATTTATCTTGAAACGAACAGCACTTTCCCGGAGGAATTTTTATCGATTTACGAATATGTTGATTTTGTCGCAGCGGACATAAAACTCTCATCGTGCACCGGCGAGCCTTCACGGTTTGACGACGATCTTAGATTTCTGAGGAATTGTTCAAGGATAAAGGACGTTTTCGTGAAAATTGTTGTGACGGAACGGGTCGAAAAGGATGAGTTTTTAGCCGCGGTGCAGCTTGTGAAAGTTTCTGGGTTAAGCCCGATTCTCGTGATTCAGCCAGTTTCCACAATCCGGGGCGAAATCGGTGTTTCTCCCTCGATTCTGCTTGAGCTACAGTCGGAAGCGCTCAAGATTCTCCCCGACGTGAGGGTTATCCCCCGGGTCCATCAGATTCTTAAGCTGAGATAGGCTGACGCCGCTTCCCAAGAAATCGAGCAGCAATCAAAGACGCGGCGACAATAGCGGATTCCAGGATTAGCGAGTGGAAAAGGTTTATTCGCCCGTGGCGTATTTCTCCGTTGTGGGTGGGAAAAAAGAAGGCCTCCTCTCGGGGGTCTGCAAAGACCTTTACCACGAGTTCAAAATCAGGCAGTGCCGAGAAGAACGCGCCCGATAGGGCGGATGAAGACACGGGTGATTTCTCATTTTCGTTTCTGACCTTGATATAGCAGAGAATCAATCCCCCGAGAATACTGTCTATAAGGTTGCCAATGTTGTGGTTGGGATCGTGATGTGGTATCGCGTCGAGGATAGCGTGGCTGAAGAATGACACAGACCCAGCAAGCGCAGGGTTGCCCAGTGCCTTACCCAGATTAGCCCCTATAATTATGTGCGTAGTCCAGTGCATTTTCAGTTAGCCCGTGACCGCTTTTGCCGTTCTAATAAAGGCGGACGTATGAAATGATAAACCATGTAGCACTTTGGTTTCAGTTTGTCCCGAGAAAGGATAATATGTGTCAATTTTATTTGAAGACAGAAGAGCCTACCAGATAGCCGAGGAGAAAGCCCGCAAAGTGATTTCAAAGCTCACGCCAGAGATTGTGGCGGCCGAGAGGAAAGTTGAATACGATGCGGAGGAACGTAAATTCTCGCTGAGGCTCTTCGATCAAGAAATTCGCATCACTTATCCTGATGGGGTTGTTCTGGCAGAAAGCGGAAGCCGGGTCTCCGGGGCGGTTGCGGTTGTTGCTCTTCACTATCTTTTTTACAGCGGCGAGCCCGTGGCAGGTCATGGCTGGCTTCCTTATCGGGAGATGCCTGGAGCGCGCCATTTCTGCAGGGCTTACGAGCAAATGGCTGAAACGAGGCTTTCGGCTTATTTTGGCAACAAGCCTGAACGTTTCGCAGTGTGCGCTGGTGCTCTCGGCGGAGAGAGGGAAGATATCGGTGAGTCATCCTTTTTGATTTACGCCCTTCCCAGAATTCCTCTATTGATCGCCATGTGGTTCGCCACGGATGAGTTCGCCTCGGAGGCGAAAATATACTACCAGCCGAACGCTTCGTATTATCTTCACACAGAAGATCTGGCGGTGATAGGGGTGTTGGCAGTTGACCGTCTTATAAGGATGGACGAGACTCTGGGCATAAATAGTTCTTAGTCTGACCGTTAGAGCTTACCCGTAAACTCCATCAGGCCCCGAATGTCGATTGCCAGCTTTCCCCTGGAAGGCTATCGCCTTTCCCCGGAGGGGGTCGGTGATTTATTCGGAAAGTGACCGCTTTTCTTATTTCTTGGGAATCAGGGAAAGAATGTATTCCCAGGCAGCCAGAGTCCTGTCAAGCGCCTCGTCGTCGTGCTGCATGCAGGTGTACATCCTGGTGCCAGCAAGAGAGCATATTCCCTTGTTCCAGGCGACCATCTGGTAATCCTCCGCGATATCCTTTCTCCTCATTATTTGAGCGAAGGAATCAGGTGCCTTGAGATCCACCGCGAAGAAGGAAGAGGTCTCGTAATGGATAATCGGACCAAAATTGTAAACGAAGAACGGAAGGTCTTCCCTCGTTGAGAAAAGGTCGTTGAGCGCGTCAACCAGCCTGTTCGCGTAATTGGTGGCTTTTGTTACCGCGTCGTGTTCCTCGATTAGGCGTATCGCATGGTAGCATGCGGCACATGTGATAGGATTTGCGGCGAGCGTCCCCCCGAGATAAGGTCGTTCTCCCATTCCTTTTCCGCAGATTTCCATGATCTCCCGCTTGCCGCCTACGGCTCCGGCTGAAGGATATCCATGGGCAATTATTTTTCCCAGAACGGTGAGGTCAGGCATTATGTTGAAGTATTTTTGCGCTCCGCCGATGTCAAGCCTGAAACCTGTCACGACCTCGTCGAAAATCAGCAAAGACTCGTACTCGTCGCACAGTTCTCTTATTCTTCGATTCCAATCCGGGTGAACAGGGTGAACGCCCGATTCCCCGCCGACGGGCTCGACTATCACGGCAGCTATACCGCCCTTGTCCTTATTTTCCTCGAAAGCTTTCTCCAGTGCGTCGAATTCGTTTGGCGGAATGTCAACGAGGTGCTGGTAAAACTCAAGCGGTATTCCTCTCGAGTTAAGGGGACCGGTGCCCGGGATGTGAAGGGAATAGACAAACTGGTCGGACCATCCGTGATAACTGCCGCCTATTTTCACGATTTTTGTTTTCCCTGTATATGCCCTCGCAATCCTTATGGCAGCCATCGCGGCTTCGGTTCCCGACTGGAGAAATCTCACCATGTCCACGGCTGGCATGTGCTTTGTTATCATTTCGGCGGCAAGTATCTCGTATTCTGAGGTAAGTCCGTGTGACGGTCCTTTTTCCTTAATGATTCTTATTATCTCGTCGTCAAGTGGATCAAAGTGATGTCCGAGTATGATGGGGGCGCCGCACATCAGGTAGTCAACGTACTCGTTACCGTCAACGTCCCACATCTTGTAACCCTTTACCCTGTCAACCGCGAGGGGAAAGGGATTGTTTGTGCTCAAGTTATGCTCAACACCGCCCGGGATTAGGCTTTTAGCCCTTTCGTAAATGTCGAGCGACTTTTGATGCGTTTTGTAAAACTGCTCTCTTTCCTTTTCAAGAATTTCCTCGGGTATCGGGCGAACTTCCGTTTCGATTACTTGCCTCAACCTTGCCATAATTTCTTCGTAGTCCATTTCGTCAAGACCTCCTCACAGCGTCCGGCCTCCGAACCATCAAACACATTTATCGAAACAGGCGGATTTTATGATTCGGTTTTTTTTAAAAACCTACCTTCTGTCCGAGTTAAAGATTATACATTATGTCCATTTTTATAAACCGCGGTTAACTTATCCATGCACTTTTGTTCTTTTAACGCTCCTTGTGGTGAAATCCCGAAAAATCACTTTCAACGGAGGAAACGGTCCATCTCAGTGCAGTTTATGCGGGAAATTAGGTATTACCGTGTTGATTTCAGGTCAAAGATGTCCCTTACGGTGAAAAAGAATAAAATTGTGGGGGTAAGTTCAGACGGGTCTTGGAGGTGCGTTTTGTCCGAAGAAATCTTCATAATGGCGCATGACGTGGGGACGGGAGGAAGCAAGGCAGCTTTGACCGATATTGCGGGAAATATAATCGCAAGTAAGTTCAAGCCTTACCCTACGATTTACCCGAGGGAACACTGGGCGGAGCAAGAACCTTCCGACTGGTGGGAGGCAGTCACCTCAACCACCCGGGATGTGCTGGAGGAGACCTCTGTTTCCCCGGATAACGTTAAGGGAATCATATTCTCAACCCAGATGCTCGGTGTGCTGCCGGTTGATTTATCCGGTGAGCCGTTAAGGGGGGCGATAATATGGCTTGACGGGAGAGCCCAGGAGCAGGCAGACAAGATTATTCGAATGTTCACAAAGCCTGTTTTGCTCGCTGTTGCGGGGGGAATTCCCACCGGAAAGGATGTCATTGCCAAATTGATGTGGTTGGTTGAACATGAGCCCGGGATCTACGAAGAAACTCATAAAATCCTTGATGTCAACAGTTTTTTGGTTTACCGTTGCTGCGGGGAGTTCGTTTACGATTATGCGGCTGCTTCAGCCACCGGGGCTTTCAATTTCAAAAAGAAAGATTGGGACCCGTTCCTTTTCAAGATATTCAAGATGGATCCATCCAAGATGCCCAGAGTCATTCCATCATATGAAAAGGCTGGCGGGCTTACCGAAAAGGCAGCCGAAGAGATGGGCATGAAGCCGGGAACGCCCGTTTTCGCTGGAACAGGTGACGTACCGGCGGCGACGGTCGGTTCGGGCGCTGTAATTGACGGGAAAGGTCATGTTTACGTCGGCTCATCCGGTTGGATCGCCGTGACAATGCCGAAATCTGTAAACGCGGGGCGAAAAGGGATAGTTAGCATCGCTTCAGCCGATCCGACGAGGTTTCTGCTTGTGGCTGAAACCGAGAGCGCTGGCGCGTGTTTCAAGTGGTTTGCTGACAACCTGGCACCGAAGGATGTGGATTACGGTCCGGGCATGGACGTCTTCGACTATTTAAATAAGGTTGCGGCGGAAGCGGAACCGGGAAGCAGTGGATTAATCTTTTGCCCCTGGATGTTTGGTGAGCGCTCGCCTATCCCCGACACCACCGTAAGGGGCGGGTTCATCAATTTGAGTCTTGACCACAAACGGGGAGACGTGGCTAGGGCTGTGTTTGAGGGAGTCGCTTTGCATGCTCGCTGGATGCTTGAGGAGGTAAGGAAATGCGGCTTCAATGATGTCTCATTAAGGGCTATCGGTGGGGGTGCCAAAAGCGACCTTTGGATGCAGATCTACGCCGACGCCTGCGGGGTTAACGTGGAGAGGGTTGTTCAGCCGCAGGAATCGGGCGCGAGAGGAGTGGCGTTGATTGCCGCCAGAGGACTCGGTCACTATCCCGATATCCCTTCACTGTGGAATGTTGTCAAAGTTGACAGGGTTTTCTTCCCGAGAACGGAGTATGCGAATTTATACAAAGAAGCTTTTTTCAATCTGAAAGAAGTCTATAAAAGGCTCAAGAAACTCTATAGAAGGATCAATTCAGGGGTTTAGGCAGAAATAGGAGATAAAACGGTAACCGTGTTTTCCTTTGAAAATATAGTATACTTTTTTGAGAGGCGTTTTTTGAAAGTGCTCTATTTGCAGTAAAAGGAGGGGATATGTCTGATTATGAGAAGGTCGAAGGTTGCCAGGAGGTTCTCGGTCCTTACGACGCTGAGCCAACCGCTTTGCCCGAGGGGATTGACTGTGAAACTCACGTGATAGCTACTTATTACACGGAATGGCCAAGGCAACTGGACATCCACGCGCTTGCGCCTGTGCTGGCAATTGAGCAATCGACGGGAACATGGACGCCTGTCCCTGGAGAGACGCCGGAGGTAAGAGCAAAACATGTGGCTAAAGTCATCGGGGTTTACGAAGTCCCGAATTACGAGTGGATGATTCCTGACGAGGTCAAGGACAGGAAGTACGTGATTCAAATCGCTTTCCCCGCCAGGAACATCGAGAGTCAGATACCAATGCTTCTAACCGCGTGTGTGGGTAACATAAGCATGGGCGGCAAGATTAAACTTCTGGACTTGAGGATGCCCAAAGAACTGCTCGATGGTTTTCAGGGGCCCAAATTTGGCATCGATGGGCTGTATGAACTACTTGAGATTCCCAAAGACAAAAGACGACCGCTTCTTAACAACATGATAAAACCTTGCGCTGGTTATCCTGTGGAAGTTGGAGCCGAACTCTTCTACCAGGCTGCCCTTGGCGGTTGCGACGTTGTTAAAGACGATGAGCTGATTGCCGATATGGCCTACAACCGCGTTGTTGATCGCGTGAAAGCCTACATGGCTATGGAAAAGAGGGTGTTTGAGGAGACAGGCGAACACACACTCTACACGGTAAACGTCACCGACCGCCTTCCGAAGATGCTCGATCTCGCTAAGGCTGTAATAGAGGCTGGCGGAAATGCCCTGATGGTGAACTATCTGGCCGTGGGTCCCGAGGCGATGAGAGCGCTCGCCGAGGATAAGGATATCAACGTGCCCATCCTTGCGCATATGGACGTTGCCGGAGCCTACTACATGTCGCCAGAATACGGCATTTCAAGCCCGATTATTCTCGGAAAGATACCCAGACTTTGCGGAGCCGATTTTATCGTCTTCCCGTTCGCCCTCGGCGGCAAAGCTCCGTATCTGCCGGAAAGGTTCAGGCAAACCGCCAGGTGCATGACATACCCGTTCGGCAACCTGAAGCCGACTATGCCAATGCCCTCGGGCGGTATAACGCCAACTAACGTTCCGGATGCGGTGAAAGAGCTCGGCAAGGAGATAATGATTGGTTCTGGTGGCGGGATTCACGCTCATCCGAAAGGCCCGGTCGCGGGCGCGAAGGCTTTCAGGCAGGCGATAGATGCGTCCGTTAAGGGAATACCGCTTGAGGAAGCTGCAAAAGAGCACGAGGAACTCGCGATTTCACTCGGACTATGGGGTAAGAAAACCGAATTCAAACTTTAGGATTTTTTCAGGACTCGCCCTTGATCTTGGCGCCTGAATGGAGAGCCTTTAGGCTGAAAGTGGTTAGAAGGCGCTGACTTCTTTGGGTGAAGAGCGCTTTGTTGATGTATCATAGATTGGGAGCTTTTTTAAGCCGGGGCGTCATAGATGAACAGGGTTTTGCTTCTCAACGCGACATTCGAGCCGCTGTGCGCGGTCACAGTCAAAAGGGCGATTGTCCTGATATTCAAAGGAAAGGCCGAACTCCTTGAAAAAGACGGGGGGACCATCCGGTCACAAAAGTTGGCGTTTCCCGTTCCCTCCGTAATAAGATTGCTTTACTACGTGAAGGTTCCTTATTACGGCAGAAGGAACCTTTCACGCAGAGCGGTGTTCGCGAGGGACGGATGGATTTGTCAGTATTGCGGCGCGCCTGCTGAAACGGTCGATCACGTTGTACCGAGGTGCCGGGGTGGCGATCATGCCTGGGAGAATGTGGTCGCCGCCTGCAAGAGATGCAACGAGAGAAAGAGGGATAAGCTTCCTTCCGAAGCGGGGCTTAAGTTGAGGAGAAAACCGGGTGTGCCGAGAGGTCCGGCAACTGTGAGTCTTGAACTGGGCAGGGTGAAGCCCGAATGGGAGCGCTACCTTGAATATTGCAGGCATGCCGGTTTGTGATTGGTCTTGTGGTTGATCTCGATTGGTGCGCTTGTAGCTCAGAGGACAGAGCAGTGGCCTCCGGAGCCACGAGTCGGGGGTTCGAATCCCTCCAAGCGCACCATATCTTCTTTGACACGGAAACTCTTTAGATTCTTGCGTGGTTTTTTGATGTCTAGGGGGTGTGATGGATTTAAAAAATTGCTTTCGTGATTGGGTCGGAAGAGAAATCGTTATCTATTCGGGTTCCATAAAGTACCGGGGGATTCTTGAGGAAGTGCTTGATGACGACTTCTTGATTCTGGCCAGCGTCGCCGTTATAAATCAAGCTTTGAAGGAAACCGTAGAGTATGAGGAGTGCGTCCTCAACGTAAACAATATTTCCGGTATTGCCTTCGAAGAGCGGGTAGGGCGGGGCGAGGAGCTCACTTAGGTTTTAGGGCGGTAATCATGAAAAGACTTAGAAAAGAGATAATTTTTCTCATTGTTTTGGTGGTTTGCCTTTCTTTTGTCCATGCTGGCTGCGGGGGAGGGAAGAAATCTACTGGCGAAAACATCGAGGAAAAGATAGAGAGTGAAATTCCCGAGGGCTTAAAAAAGATAAAGGGTAAGGCTGGAGCTGAGGCGAGGCAAGCCAACTTGATGGCCATCAACGCGGCAATTCACTCCTATTTCCTGGAAAACGGTCAGTATCCCACCAGCATCGAGCAGCTTGTTCCTCGTTATTTACAGACCATTCCGGCAGATCCTGAAGGCGGCGTTTATTACATAAAATTTGAAGGCGGGCGCGCGGAAGCGGCGGTAAGATGAAACCCGGCTGGGCGAAGATCGGGCACCTTCGGTAAGTTTCGCCAAAATTTCCCAAAGAGTGCTTACAACTCTTTGGCGTAGTTCAGTTTGAGGTTATCAAGCGTTCCAACCAGAGGTTGCAATTTTTCCCTGGATATTCTGTCTGAGAGTGTCTTTACAATAGCATCTATGCAGTCAATCGCGAGTCTTGCCTGGTCCATGTCTTTGTATTTGGCGTTGACATCCTTTGGTATTCCCATTTTTTGGTACGCAATGCTTGCAAGGCTTACGAGCATATCGAGAACAATATCCTCGACAGTCAATTTTTCGAGGGCTTCCTCGATACGCTTTTTAAGCTCTTCTTCGGTTTCTGCCCTCCTCTCATTCTCGCTTGAGGACCTTTGCTCTCTCGCCGGGTCTCCGTAAGGGGTCCACAAACGCGAACTCGTTGTTCTTCTTTTGTTCTTTCCGCCGCCACTCTCGCCCCCGCCTTGAGCGGAGTTCACGGATGTACTGTTCTCGTTTTCGTCATAACCGCGTTTTTCTTCGAACAAGACGACCACCTCTCGGTAGATTTTTTGGTGTTTCGAAATTGGAATGCGTAAAAGCGCTTCATTAAAAATATAGCATAAGGTATTCTGGCGCTGGATTAATTATTAATTAGTGTATATAATTAAATTGGAATTTAATAACGCTTGAAAACGGGAGCTCGTGTTTGCGGGCTGAGAGGATGGGCGCGACCTGTCGACCGGTTGAACCTGATCTAGGTAATGCTAGCGTAGGGATAGCATACTTGAAAGGGAAAGCCGGCCCGGCTGGTGGCGCGGCTTTAATTTTTGTTTGGGCAAGGTCAACCGAAACACGCGGTTTTTCGGTTTGGCTGATTTGGGACAGAACCGGTATGAGTCTTGCAAACGGGTTGACCGCTTCTATGAGCGGACTGAACCTGCGTTATCAAAGCAAATTGTAGAGGAGGTTTAAATGGCGCTTTCGGAAACCGAAATCACAAAAGCGATAATTCAGGGTTTCGCAACGGATTTCGTTGAGTCGCTTGAGCTGGACGTCGCGATTGCTGGAGCGGGTCCATCCGGTGTTACGGCGGCCTATTTTCTCGCTAAGCAGGGATTCAAAGTCGCGGTCTTTGAAAGAAACCTTCATGTTGGAGGCGGTATGTGGGGAGGAGGGATGCTCTTTCCGCGTATAGTCGTCGAGCGGTCTGCGCTGGACATTCTTGATATGTTCGGGGTGAAACTCAAGCACTTTACAGGCGATTATTACGTTGGTGATTCAGTGGAAACCGTCTCGAAATGCACCGCTTCCGCGATCGATGGGGGTGCCCGAATATGGGTAGGAGTATCGGTCGAGGACGTCGTGATAAGAGAGGAGGACAGAATCGCGGGCATAGTAATAAACTGGCGCGCGGTTGAACTTGCCGGCATGCATGTCGATCCGCTTGCTGTCCACTCGAAAGTGGTGATAGACGCGAGCGGTCATGACGCCGAGATTGTCAGGAATGTGCAAAGAAAGATTCCTGGCTTGCGGCTTCTTACAGATACGGGCAAGGTGATAGGGGAAAAGCCTATGTGGGCTGAAGTTGGCGAGGCAGAGCTTCTGGACAATACCAGGGAGGTTTATCCGGGAATCATCGTTTGCGGGATGGCAGCAAATGCTGTCCTGGGTTCCCCGAGAATGGGCGCGGTTTTCGGTGGGATGTTTCTCTCGGGCAAGAAGGCTGCTGAAATTGCCGCCGACCTGGTTAGGCATAAAACCTAATTAGATGAAAAAAAGAGTCCAATCCGAGGAAAGGTGGTCTTGTTTGAGCGACTGGATTGATAGAGCGAGGCTGATAGTCATTACACGTGGGTCTCTCGAACGTGGAATCGGTCACGAGGAGATAGCCCGCGCCGCTCTTTCAGGAGGATGTCGCGCCGTTCAGATAAGAGATAAGGTGATATCCGACAGGGAAATGATAACGATTGCGAGAAATCTGAAGCCCGAGTTCAAAGAAAAGGGCGCGCTGTTGTTCATAAACGATAGGGTTGATGTCGCTTATGCTGTGGGAGCGGATGGAATACATCTCGGGGTTAACGATATAGAGGTCAAAGACGCGCGGGGGATGCTGGGACCTGTCGCGATAATAGGTTACTCGCCTGAGGACCTTCAGGACGCCGAGCAGGCGGTTATGGATGGAGTCGACTACCTCGGGGTCGGTCCCGTTTACGGGACTTACACCAAACACGACGCTGGGGACGCTATCGGTGTGGAAGGGGTTATTAAGTACGTGAAGCATTTTGAGGTTCCTATAATCGCTGTCGGGTCCATCGGATTTCATAATGCCAAAGAGGTGATCGAGGCAGGCGCCGCGGGTGTTGCCGTATGCTCAGCTGTCTGCGACGCGCCTGATCTGGTTGAGGCTACAAAAAATATAGTTGAGTCCGTAAGATCGCACTTCTTTCGCAAGGCTAAAGAGGGTGCCCCTCGAGAAGCACATAATATTTTTTGGAGGGATGAATCTTGACTCTCATTGAAGCTTTAAAAAAGGGTGATATGCCCGAGACGGTTGTTCTGGCGTCCGAGGGCGAGCCCCTCACCTTAGAGCAGATCGCGGAGGACATAATCGCAGGAGTAACGGTTGTTCCCTGCAATAACAAAAGAACGCTCGAGCGTCCGTCCGGGATCGGCAGGGGCCTGAGAGTAAAGGTCAATGCGAATATCGGCACTTCGGCTGATTGTGCTTCGATTGACTACGAGATAGAAAAACTCAAATCTGCCGTTGATGCCGGAGCGGATGCGGTAATGGACCTTTCCACGGGTGGGGACATAGACGGGGTAAGGAAGGAAGTGGTTAAGAGGTCCCCTGTTCCCGTCGGAACAGTTCCCATATACCAGGCAGCCATACTGGCGCAAGAAAAACACGGGAGCATCGTTAAGATGACCCCTGATGAGATGTTTGACTCGATAGAAAGACATGCCGCAGACGGCGTTGATTTCGTGACTGTTCACTGTGGGGTGACGACCGAGGCGCTTAGGTGCCTTGAGGAAACTGGCAGAGTTGCTGATATCGTGAGCAGGGGTGGTGCTTTTCTTGCCGGATGGATTATCTATAACGAAAGGGAAAATCCCCTGTACGAGGATTTTGACCGGCTCCTTGAAATTGCCCGCAAATACGACCTCACGTTAAGCCTCGGGGACGGTTTTCGCCCCGGCGCCGTCGCAGACGCGACGGACAGCGCCCAGATACAGGAGCTCGTTACGCTCGGGAGACTGGTGAAAAGATGCCGGGAAGCTAATGTCCAGGTAATGGTCGAGGGTCCCGGGCATGTTCCGGTAAACCAGGTCGCCGAAAACGTCAGGCTGGCAAAAGAGATAACGGATGGGGCTCCTTTCTACGTTCTCGGACCTTTGGTTACGGATGTCGCCCCGGGGTACGACCATATCGTGGCTGGAATGGGCGGCCTTTTGGCGGCTTATGCCGGGGCTGATTTTCTCTGCTACGTGACCCCGAGGGAGCATTTGGGTCTTCCCGGTCCGGAAGACGTAAAAGAGGGAGTAATAGTGACCAGGATCGCCGCTCATGCTGCTGATTTAGGGAGAAATCCCTCATTCTTCATGAAATGGGATAACGAAATGTCCAGACAGAGAAAAGCGCTTCATTGGGAAGCTCAAATGAGGCTTTCTATTGACCCGAAAAGAGCAAGGGAGATTCTCTCAAGCAGTGGGGTGGAAGACGAGAAAGGTTGCAGTATGTGCGGTGAGTTTTGCGCCATGAAATTCATAGCGGAGTTTCTCGGCACAGAGAAAAGTGTGTGCTGACCGGATTTCAGGATAAGAAAGCGTCCTGCGCGATCGGGCGTCAGTTCGCCATTCGTATCAGTCGAGCCGCGCATGCAGTTCAAAAATTTCAAAAGCGAGTTATAAATTCGTCGCGGGCGTTATAAGAGACAGACGGACTCGTGAGGTATGCCTGAAAAACATTTGACCGAAAGCCAGGTAATTGAGGTCATCCGGGAGCTTGCCGGGGAAATGGCGAAGAACTATCCTGGAATAGGAATTTCAATCGGAGACGACGCCGCGCTGTTTCATTTCTCAACGGGAAGCGTTCTCTTGACGACCGACTGCATTTTCGAGGACGTTCACTTCAGTCTCGATACCCACAGTCTTTCTGATGTTGGCTGGAAGGCGGCGGCCTGCGGCATAAGCGACATCGCGGCAATGGGCGGCCAACCCTTATGCGTTTTGATGAGTCTTGCGTATTCAAATCCTTTAAATGAGAGGGAAATAAGAAATCTTCTCGGAGGCTTCATAGAGATGTTGGAGACCTGTAACTGTGCCCTGATCGGAGGGGATGTAAGCAGGTCCCGTTCCGGCCTTTCCATCACGGTTACCGTCGCCGGCGTGCCCGGTATAAGAGGAAGCATTATGAGGTCTGGCGCTAAACCCGGTGACTTGGTAGGAATAACCGGTCATGTTGGAGACTCCGCTGCGGGACTTTATATCCTCAAAAAACAAGATGATAGCTTGAGGTCGAGATTCCCGGAGCTCGTAGAGGCTCATCTCAGACCAAAACCGAGGATAGAGGCCGGGAGCATAATTGCCGAGGCTGGCGCGAGCGCGATGGAAGACACAAGCGACGGTCTTGCCCGCGACCTCCTTCACATCTGCCAGGAGAGTAATCTCGGGTGCGCGGTTGAGGAGAGTCTTCTTCCGCTCTCTGAAAA